>Ga0208671_10000192_pt1 | contig 37463 bp, 34 predicted proteins | sample ColrivemetaGS759_FD_187606 | JGI IMG/M metagenome (GOLD analysis project Ga0208671, IMG submission 187606) | Estuarine microbial communities from the Columbia River estuary - Ebb tide ETM metaG S.759 (SPAdes) (version 2) | ecosystem: Environmental > Aquatic > Marine > Intertidal zone > Estuary ...
CTGGATGGTCGACATGGGAATTCTTTTCCTGCTTTTGAACATCATTAATGTGATTCCACTTGATCCCCTGGATGGAGGACAATTGTTCAAGTTGATGATCCGTGAACATCATGAGAAATTCATTTTGGCTTTTACATTTCTATCTTCACTGGTGCTTATTGGATTTGGTTGGTACATTGATTCATGGGTGATGATTGCATTTGGATTCTTTATGGGGTTCCGTGTAAGAAAGATTCAAAGTCAATATCAATTACGAAAGGAGCTTTCCGATGAAGAAGTAAATTACAGGACGACCTATAAATTACTTACAAACAGAGATTATCAAAAGATAAAGCAAGTGATTTTGGATCATACTCCGGGACTAAGATCTTTTGTTGATCAAGTTGAAAAAGAAGAATCTGATCCCATCATAGCGAGTCAAGTGAATAGCGTACTTGTCAGTCCCATAAGGAATGACGCTTCTATTCTCTTTAAGTCAATTTTGATCGCTTTATGGATGGGTATTCTATCGATCCCTTTTTTGTTTTTCATATACAAGGGACAATTGCTTTCAGAATATGAGTGGTGGCTTGAGTACCTTTCAACCAGGTGAAAAGGTTTCCTTCCTGCATGAGAAGGGAGATGGCGTCGTGACTTCATTTGAGAATGGTCGATACACCGTTGCAGATGAATTTGGGTTTGAACGCACATTTCTGCCAAATGAGCTCGTGAAGATCTACGGTACCAATTATGGATTATCCGATAGTGAATTTGTGGCAAATGACGATGAAACCCTTTCCAGGTCGAGACATCTTGAATTTAAGGAGTCCAGAACTGGTGCAAGGAGACCATTGGATGTTTGGGAGATTGATCTTCACATAGAGTCTCTGCTCGACTCGCATTCCGGAATGTCAAATGGTGAGATCCTTTCAGTTCAATTGAAAGAATTGAAGAATGTATTCAGTCGAGCGAAATCAAAGTTCATACGAAGACTGGTGATCATACATGGAGTCGGAGAGGGAGTATTGAAAAGTGAGGTACTATCTTATCTTCATAAACAAGAAGGAGTAGAGTTCTATGATGCTGACTTTCGTGAATATGGGAAAGGGGCGACAATGGTAGAGATTCGCTACAACATTCATTAATCTGATAATAATCAGTTTTTAATTTAATCCTTGTCTTTATTTCTGTTTTAAAGCTGAATTACTTTCAGGTTTGACCGCCCCTCCGGGATATTTTCCTCAAAATGTTCTCATGAATATAAAAGGGTATGAAAGTCTTGATGAGGTATTGGACCGAGCTAAGAAGGGGTACTCAGTGAGTGAGTTCAAAGAGATCATGAAAGATCCATTGTTAGTTATTTTGGATACAAGGGATCCGGAAGACTTTGCTCAGGGATTCATTAAAGGAAGTGTAAATATTGGCTTGAACGGAAATTTTGCTCAATGGGTAGGTGAAATGATCTCTGATATAAAGCAGAAGTTTTTATTAATAACTTATCCAGGAAAAGAGCAGGAGGCTGTGATCCGATTATCGAGGGTAGGCTACTATTACGCAATTGGATATTTGGAAGGTGGGGTTCAAGCCTGTTGTGCAGAGGGTAATGATATTGATACGGTTGAACGAATAGGTGCTTCTGTTTTGATGTCTGAATTTCATAGTGATCCGATCATTTAGGATGTTCGCAAGCGATCTGAATATGATTCCGAGCATATTATTAATGCGAAAAACATTTCATTGAATGAGATTTATAAACGTTTGGTAGAATTCCCTTCCGATCGATCGTTTGTTATCCATTGTGCAGGAGGATATCGCAGTATGATTGCAGCATCCATACTAAAATCCAAAGGGTTCGAAAATTTCAGAGAAGTAAGAGGAGGTATGACGGAGATAAGAAAAACAGCGTTGCCTCTGACGGAATACGTTTGTCCAACTACAATGCTTTGATCATTAATCTTTCCGGAAGGAATGAATGTCGTTATGATTCTCTTCGATGTCGTCCTTCACTTTTTTAATTGTTCGGGTAAGTAAAAAAAGATCTGCTGTAGCATTTTGACCTAACCACTCCCAGCTTGGTTGCTCATCTTCTATGGCTAATGCCATATGATACAATAATTCCATGTCATTCAAGAATAACCACCTTTGAGCTTTTTCATTGCCTTCTGCTGCATTGATAAATGCCAGAAGTTGAGGGTAGCCATTTTTAGGTAGCCATTCACGCGCTTCATCTTTCAATAAAATGGCATATGTTGCCATAGTGAGCTCTTCAAAGCCATTATCCTTTAGCCATAAGAGGATTTCATCATTTCCTTCAATGGCTTTTGCCCAGGCCAAGATTATCTTCGCAGGATAATTGATCGGTTTCATTGGGACGATCTCAGCACGCTTCTGCACAGCAGTTTGATCTTTTTTCCCTTTTTTAAACCAATTTAACATGACTGATAAAAAATAAATGAAATAGCGATGGCAGCAATAATTCCTGCTAAATCAGCTAGGAGTCCAGCCGTAACAGCATATCTCGATTTTTTAATCCCAACCGATCCAAAGTAGACCGCCAGAACATAAAAAGTTGTTTCTGTACTTCCCTGAAACGTTGCGGCAAGTTTACCAGCAAACGAATCAACTCCGTGTGTATTGAAAATGTCCAGCATTAATCCTCTTGCACCTCCACCACTAAGCGGTTTCATGAAAGCAACTGGTAACGCTTCCACAAACTCAACACATTGTACACCGATGAAGATCAAAGATTCTCGAATCCCTGTCATGATCGCTTCAAAAGCTCCTGATCCTCTAAAAACAGCTACAGCAGCAAGAATAACAATAAGATAAGGTATTATTCCGACCGCTATTTGAAATCCTCCTTTGGCGCCTTCAATGAACGATTCATACACATTGATCTTTGATCTTACACCCAGTAATATGAACAATATGATAAACGAGAAAAGTAACACGTTTCCACCGACATTGGCCACTAATTCTTTATGTTCAGGAAAATAGATCAGGTAAATCAATAAGCCAACGATCAAAGCGAAAAATGATCCCAGATACGCTAGAACTACTGGTTGAAGAAGATTGATCTTTTGCTTTATTGATACAATTGTTAACCCGACAAGCGTCGAAAAGAAGGTGGCAAAGAGAATGGGAAGAAATACTTCTGTCGCATTGGCTGAATTATTCATTGCTCTGTAGGAGAGAATGCTTACCGGGATAATCGTTAATCCTGAAGTGTTGAGAACCAGAAACATGATCTGCGCATTACTGGCCGTATCTTTTTGAGGATTTAGTTCCTGTAGGCTGTTCATTGCTTTCAACCCTAAAGGAGTCGCGGCATTATCCAACCCTAACATGTTCGCTGAGAAATTCATCATAATTGATCCTACAGCAGGATGATCTTTAGGAACTTCAGGGAACAATCTTGAGAAAAGGGGAGAAACAAGCCTGCTTAAAACTCTAATCGCACCTCCATCTTCACCGATCTTCATGAAACCCATCCACAAACACAGTGCGCCCGTTAAGAATAAAGCAAGATCAAAACCAGTTTTGGCGGACTCAAACAAAGCATCCACCATTTGCTTGAAGATCATCGTGTCTTGCCAGAAGATGAGTTTGGATAATGCCACTATAGTAGCGATAAGAAACATTCCAACCCAGATGCGATTCATTACCATACAGTAAAGTTCTATTAAAAATCAATGAAAAATGAAAACCTTAAAATTTTCTTTCAACAGCCGTTTTTAAATAAGTAGTCAGTTTCATTGAATGTAAATTATCAAATTACTCTACTACTCATTACTTACTACTACTGGACACCATGGAAGCTGTGATTTTGTCAACTCATGTGGTAGCAGGAATAATATCCCTGGTTACTGGATTGATGGCACTTCTTATGCGCAAAGGAGGAATTGCGCATGAAGGACTGGGAAAGATCTATTTTGCTGCAATGACGATCATTTTCTTTACGGGAACATATGTCAGTTCAATTCAATCAAACTATTTCCTATTGTTGATAGGTTTCTTTAGTTATTACCTTGTATTTACAGGACTTCGTTACAATAAAGTGAAGGTCATTTCTAACATATCATTTATTGATGTGTTGACTTCGATCATCTTCATTTTTTCTTTTTTCGGAATGTATATTTTAGCATTCATTGCTGTAATGCAAGGTGTATATTCCTTTGGGATCGTAACCCTTGTTTTTGCCTTGATCGGGTCATCTCTGATGATCAGAGACGTAAAGTTTTATGTACTTAAACATCCCTTACCACATAGCAAAGTCTGGATCAGAGAACATATTGGACGAATGGTAGGAAGTTATATTGCTGCGTCTACTGCATTTCTTGTAAATAACATACATGTCAAACCCGAGATATTAGTTTGGCTAGGGCCAACGGCCCTAGGGATTTTTCTGATCATGTATTTCAACAAGCGCTATGCCTGATCGCAGCTACGTATGAAGTTGTCAAAAAGAATTCTCCCCGAATTTCCGGAAACCTCAGGATGGAATTGTACACCATAAATAGGTTTAGTCTTGTGTTGCATTGCCTCATTGATACATGCGTCTGAAACGGCGATGTGAATAAACTCATTTGGGATTGATGCTGTTTCACAATGATCTTCCATCATTTGAAATTCGTTGGGTAACTTGTCGAATAAAGGGGAGTCAGCAATTATCTCTATCGTTTGCCAGTCTCGGTCTTCTTTCATTCTTGCGACATATCCTCCGAAATGCATACTGAGAAGCTGATGTCCAAAGCAAATTCCCAGAATAGGTAATCCAGAATCAATGATTGTTTCGATAGGTTTTTTGAAAGGAGTATGGTCTGTTTCAGTCAATAGGATAGGTGCTCCGGAAATAATGATACCTTTCAAATCGTATAAGCTTTCAACGGTCACATCCAGTAATGGAATACTTACAAAGTCGTCAAATTCATAAACCAATTCTTCGATGTACCTCGTTTTAGAGCTGCCACAATTGATAACCCCGATCATTACAGAACAATTTGACCGACCCCCTGTCTTACGATTACAGGTTCTTCTTTTGTACAATCAATGACAGTTGAAGCATCAAGATTACCATACCCGCCGTCAATGATGACGTCTACTTCATTATCATATTTTTCATAAATAGCGTACGGATCGGCAAAATATTCCTGAATTGTATCTTCTTCATTATGGAGAGACGTTGTCGCTATAGGGTTACCAAGTCTTTCAACAATTCTCAGAATGATTGGATTATCTGGAATTCGGATACCAACTTCTTTTTTATTGGTATCAAAGATCTTTGGGATCTCATTGGATGCATTCAAGATGAAGGTAAATGGTCCAGGTAGCGTCTGTTTGAGAAGTTTAAAAGTTGAGCGATCCAACTGCTTGGTATACTCTGATAAATTACTCAGATCATGACAAATAATGGAAAAGTTCGCCTTGCTCAATTTGATGCCTTTCAATCTGGCAAGTTCCTGCAGGCCTTTTTTACTGTATAAATCACAGCCAATGCTGTAAACTGTGTCTGTAGGAAAAATAAAAGTGCCGCCTTTTTTTAATAGAGAAATGATCTGATCGATCAATCGATCATCTATGTTATGAGGATTGATCTCAATAAACATAATTATCGTTTGAAGTATCTCAATCTACCATTGTCACTTTTCAGGATCAGCTCATTTGATGACAACTCGTTGATCGTCAATGTTTCAGAAGAGCTTGAATCTCCATCGAATCGATTTATTTTTAACAGCTTGTCGGTTACTTCATATTGTCCTTTGAAGTCCTCCTGGATGGATCCAATGTTATCATTATTGATCTTTTCATCTGTGATTTCATCGAATAAAATGAAGTATCCATTTTCTTTAAATTCTATTTTGGTTGCAGTGGGAACTCCATTATAATTGAAGCTCTTTCCTTTTTTAACCTCTTTATACAAGGTCCATTTTCCAACAATTGAATCATTTTCTTTATTAGTGGTTTCTTCAGTTCCGCCGCATGCAACAACGGTGAATACTATCAAAAACAAATAAATAATCTTTTTCATTGTATTGATTTCGACCAAAGTTAACAATTTACCTTATTCTTTTATGATAGTGCATGAAATTGCGCGGTGGTCTGAAAATGGCGCTTCCTGGATTATAAATTCGGACGATTGTAATGATTCACTATGGAAGATATAATCAATTCTTCCAGCAGGCACTTTACCCACATAGGTGGCTCCAATTCCTTTTGAAGTATTTCTAAAAGCATCTGTCAAATGTTTACTGAATTGATGATAGGTGTATGACATCGGTGTGTCATTAAAATCGCCACAAATGATCGTTGGATAAGGAGAGGTTGAAGCATGTTCCATAACTTTTCTAGCCTGATCAGCTCTTTTGGGATATGCGACATTCAATTTGTCAAAAAGTAATCTTATCGTTGATCTTGATGGTTTTTCTGCACTTGTTTCGTCAAAAACACTGTATTCCTGGCGCTGTAATCGAATTGATTGTAAGTGAACGTTATAGATCCTGAACGTATCTTCTCCTTTCACAATATCTGCATAAACACAATAATTAAAATCATCATTGTTTTGTGTTTCGAACATGACATCTCCTTTTGCGATCATGGGATATTTCGAAAGAATGATCACTCCGAAGTTCTGTCTGCCATTCAGTTTGTGGGCATATCGTTCATGATAATCCTTGATCTTCATAAACTGAAGAATCGAATCTCTGGTCGTAAATTTTGTTGGTTTATCTTGATGGTAGAATTCCTGAAAGCACATGATATCAGGATCGATCGTTTGGATGTATTCAAAGATCCCATTTCGAATAGTTTTCCTTTCGTCCTCATTTCCCGAATAAAGGCCCAGCAAATGAACATTGTTACTTAGAATTGTAAGTGTATTTGCTGTTTCAGGAATCTCCTTCAGGTTGGAGCCAATCGCCAACATTCTAAAATGAAGTTTCCCTCCAAGTACGAGAACAAAAAGGATCAGAAAGACAATTCTTGATTTAGCTAAAATCCAAACGATCAAAGACAAGATGGTAATGACAAGTATAATAGGGTAGGCTAAGCCAAAGAATGGCAGGATCTTAAATGTGTTTGGGTGTACGTATGGTGCGAGATAGGCAAGCAATAAAGCAGCAAGACAGATGATTGTCAGTACTTTGAAAAATGAAGAAAATCGCACCAGTTTCTTTAGCATCTATTTACTTTTTACTCTGTTGGAATAGAAAATCCTTTTCCTGTTTGGTAAGGGATTCGTATCCCGATTTCGATATTTTATCGAGTATCAAATCTATTTTTTCTTGCCTTTGCTTTGCTGAGAGATTATATTCTTCATCAGTCTTGAACTGAGCAGTTCTGCCGCCTTTTTTAACTTTTAGGCGCTTTTCCCTTGAAAACAATTTTAGTAGTTTGTCCCAAAACATTTGTGTCTGGTTTATGATGTTTCCTGAACTATGAATCCTCTGAATAGAAAGAATTCCAGTTAGAACTCCTCCAAGATGAGCAAAATGAGCTGTGCCGTCATTGTTTCCTAAAGAAATAAAATCAATAAGGATAAAGATCAAAGCCAGAATAATAATCCGAACCGGTAATAAACCGAAGAGAAGTACATTTAAGTTTGGTCTGTAAAATGCCAATGCTGTAAAAATTGCCATCACAGCTCCCGATGCCCCCACCACTGAAGTTTGTCCAGCCTGAAATATCGGAAATATGACATGTGCAAGCAATTCAAATAGGCCTCCTGCAATTCCGCCCAATATATAAGTGATCAGCAATCTTTTCTGATCAAAAAGCTGTTCAAACATTTTTCCTGAAAAATAAAGGAAGATCATGTTGAAGAGGAAATGCAAAAAGCTAAAATGAGCAAAGAAATAAGTAAAAATTCCCCAGGGGTGAATTATGAAATCGGATAATGAAGTTTCTAGTGAAAATATAGAGTGAAGCACATTGGACACGGCCGATTCAGTGCTCGGGCCCAATAATCTTCCAAATACAGACAGCACCTGGATGACTAAAAAAACAAAGGTGTTAGCCATCAGCAATCGAATGGTCATTCCTCCGTGCTGATACTGATATTTCAGGTCATCTATAAATGTTCTTTCCGTTTGCATATTACCAGAAATTTTTGCGATCTGTTCGGCGCCAGATCAAAACAATGATTACTCCAACCAGAGCCCCGCCGACGTGTGCCAAGTGAGCGATAGAATCATTAGTCGGATTGAAAGACAAATACGCTTCAAAGACCACATATGCACCAATTAAATATTTTGCTTTGATCGGAATGGGAGGAAATAATAGCATCAATTCTGTATTCGGGAAAAGCATGGCAAATCCGGCCAATAAACCGAATAACGCCCCAGATGCCCCAACCATAACAGATTTGCTCATATTTTGGTACACTATTGCTGGTGCATCATAAGTAGGGTTATGAAAGATGATATTGTAACTATCTGCTTTCTCGATCTGATCCTTAAACATTAAAGGATCAATCCCTAGTGAGATTAGTTTTTGTTTTGCCTGCATGAGCTCATAGACTCCAATCGCGTTGTAAAGTGCGAATGCACCAAGACCTGCAAGGATATAGAATATAAAGTATCGTTTTGCTCCCCAAACTCTTTCAAGATGAGACCCGAACATAACGAGTAAAAACATATTGAAAAAGATATGCCAGGGAGTGTTCAAACTGTGCATAAACATATGTGTAACGATCTGGTAAGGTTCAAAAAGAGGGGAGTTTACATAATGCACTCCCAGCATCCTGATCGGATCGTATCCTTTTGAAGCCAGCACAAGAGAGGCCACGTAAAACAGTATGTTTAGGATCAATATATTTTTGGTAACCTGTGGGATATTTTGAAACATCTTAACTGAATCTGTTTGAAAGTTCTTCGAATGTGAGTTTGTCTAGTATTTTCTTTCCGGAAGGAGAGAAGCTGTGTTCAGGGCATCTGAACAATTCTTCAATGAGTTGCTCTGCACTTTGCTGATGTTCAACTTTCTTGATCTTTCCGGCAGAGGAAGCTATGCTCATTGATAGTGCATGGGCGATTTCACCTTTATCTATCTTTGCAAATACAATACTTTCCATGATCTGTAAAATACAGGGTTGAATTGCTTCTTCCTGCAGTATAGAAGGAACAGCGTTGACTTCAATATTGTTCTCATTTACAGACCAACTCCATCCGAAGCGTTCCAGTAAAGAGCGATTTTCATTCCAGTGATCGATCTCGTTTTTTGACACTTCAATTGATATCGGGAATAAAAGTTGCTGAGAGCTTATTGGATTTAAAATAAATTTGTTAATTAACTCATCATAAACAATACGTTCAACTGCTCTTGGAATGTCTATGATCATAAAACCTCTTGGAAGCGGGCTTAAAATGTACCTTCCTTTAAGGATAAGTTGTCTTACGTCAAGTGAACTTTCTTCAACTTCTATTTCGAGCTTTTCCTGAATGGGTTCGTCGGCTTCTTCAATGTTATAAAAAGCCTCCCAATCTTTTGGATTGAGGTCTTTGTTTCCAAAACCTTCAGCCTTGATCGCTTTACTGAAACTATTATCTGTTGATCGAGAGGTAGAATCAGTAGAGGTTTTAAATGGATTAAAGGTTGGGTCAACTTTGATTGTTGGCTCTACCACAGGCATATTACGCATGGAATGAGGTAAGTCAAAGCTCGTTTCCTGTTCAAAATCCAACGTTGGCGAAATGTTGTATTTACCTAGGGCCTGTCTGATACTACTTAGAATGATAGGATAGATCGATCTTTCCTCTTCAAACTTGATCTCCGTTTTTGTTGGATGCACATTGACATCGATTCGGGAAGGATCGATTTCAAGAAACAAAAAGTATGAAGGGAAATACTTTTGGGGTAATAATCCGTCGAACGCCTTGCTGACTGCATTGTTGAAATAAGCGTCTTTGAAAAAGCGATTATTGACAAAGATGTATTGTTCTCCTCTTGTTTTCTTGGCAAACTCCGGTTTTCCAACGTATCCTGATAGTGTTACAATGTCCGTCTTTTCTTCGATCGGAACAAGTTTATCATTCGAGGACTTTCCTAAAATGTCGTTGATTCTTTTTCGAAGAATTCCTGAAACCATTCTATAAACTTCGGTGTCGTTGTGATATAAAGAGAAGTTCAAGTCAGGATGTGCCATAGAAATCCGGATGAACTCTTCACGAATATGTCCAAATTCAACACTGTCAGATTTTAAGAAATTTCTGCGTGCCGGAACATTGTAAAAGAGGTTTTTGATTTCAATAGAAGTGCCTTTCGAACAAATGGTTTCTTCTTGATTTGTTATTTTACTGCCTTCGATCTGGATCAAATTACCCGTTTCTTCGCTATGCAGTCTGGTTTTTAATGTCACATGCGCGATTGCAGCTATGGAGGCGAGTGCTTCTCCCCGAAAACCTTTTGTCTTTAATGCAAAGAGATCATCAGCTACAGAAATTTTACTGGTCGCATGTCTTTCAAAACAAAGTACGGCATCCTCAGCGTTCATTCCGCTTCCGTTATCTATGATCTGGATGAGCGTCTTTCCGGCATCTTTGATGATGACTTTGATCTCAGTGGCACCTGCATCGATCGCGTTTTCGACGGTCTCCTTAATTACAGAAGCTGGTCTTTGAATTACCTCACCGGCTGCAATTTGATTTGCGATGTGGTCTGGAAGTAAATGGATAACACCGCTCATTTTAAACCAATTTACGAACGACGGTGTCTACGTCATCTAAACCATTAAAGATAAAATACCCTAAACCGAGCAAAAACAAGATCAACAACAGGATCCGAATGTTGTAGGACTTACGGATATGGGCAGAATTTTGAGTCCTTGACCAACTTTCTTGCATTGCGTGTCTTAATACTTCCTTACGCTCATCAGGACTCATGCCCTTTTGTTTTAATGCATCAAACTGAGCTCTTTTAAGCTCAAGTCGTTCCTTACGCTCATCGTAAAATCGTGGCGTAAATTGAAACTGTTTCGGTTGAGTAACTTTTGATAGAAATTTAAGTTGCATAACTATGATACACAAATTTAAGAAATTGCCTCAAGGCACGTAGCTTTTAACAATTTTTATTCCACCACTTTTTTCATGACAAATGGTCAGTAGAGAATATGGTAAGATTAACGTAAAACTCATTAATTTCGTCTCATGAAAACTTCATTTCCCGGTCTGCCTAAATCCCTCATCTTGTTGATGATCGGGGTGTGCTTTCTTTCAGTCAAGGATTCCGGGATGAATAAGCCCGTCATTCGAAAGGATCAGGCGAATTGGGCAGAAAATAAACTTAAAACACTTTCTCTTGAACAAAAGATAGCTCAGTTTTTTATGGTGGCTGTATACTCTTCCGATGCCGAAAAAGAATTGGCAGAAACTGAAAGGCTGGTGAAAGAACTGAAAATTGGTGGTTTGATCTTCTTTCAGGGTGATCGCAAAGATCTTAAATCGGCTGTTTCGAGATTTCAATCAGTAGCTGAAGTGCCATTGTTAATTGGAATGGATGCAGAATGGGGAGTTCAAATGAGGTTGTTCGGTGAGGAGAGGTTTCCATATGCATATACGCTAGGTGCAGCGGACGATCTTGAGCTGTCTTCACGAATCGGTGAAGCAATGGCTCAGGAATGCCGTGATCTTGGAATACATATGAATTTTTCACCGGTTGCGGATGTGAATATTGAGCCGGATAATCCGGTAATAGGCTTCAGGTCTTTTGGTGAGAACCCTAAGAAAGTTGGTGACCATGTTAGAGCTTTTGTAAATGCATTTGAAGCAAACGGAGTACTTGCATCAGTAAAGCATTTTCCTGGACATGGAGATACTAAAGTTGATTCTCACTATGGATTGCCTACTGTAGATGCATCCATGAAGGAATTAAGTGCCATTCACCTTGAACCTTTCAGAGAAGGGATACGTTCGAATGCATCAAGTATTATGGTGGGGCACCTTAATGTTCCTGCTCTGGATGATTCAGGCACACCAACCAGTCTTTCAAAAAAATCAATTGATTTTCTTAAAAACGATCTTGGATTCAAAGGACTAGTGATCTCTGATGCGCTTAATATGAAGGCAGTGTCTGATCGTTATGGAAAGACCGAAGTGGTTGTTAAAGCGTTTGAGGCTGGTTGCGATATTCTTTTATTCCCAGAAAGTGTAGGTGAAGCGATCAATGCAATCAAAAAGAAAGTTGATTCGGGGTCGATCAGCCTGGCTGAAATAAACGAAAGATGTCTAAAGATCTTGAAAGCCAAGCATAAAGTCATCTTTGATAATGAGGACACATACGTAAGTTATTCTCCTTCGGAAAGAAAACAACTTTGCACAGAAGTGTATGAAAAGGCGCTGACTTTGGTCAAGAATGAGCAGAAGTCGTTGCCAGTTGATCGCCTGGACAAAAAAATCCTCAGAGTTTCAATTGGAATGCACACCTTTCATTTACGAAAGGGTATAGATCGTTTTGCTAACGTTGATCATGCTCATTATTTTTCGGTGGCTGATCTTAAAAAGGTGCTTAATGATCATGTGAAAAAATACGATCGCATTGTATTTGCCGCGCATTCCAATACTGTTCGAGCTAAAAACGACTATGGTTTTAAAGGAACAATTGATAGTCTAAATCGATATTTACCTGAATCAGGAAGCTTCGATCTTATTCTCTTTGGGAATCCTATGGCCCTCAGGAAAAAGGATTTATCCAAATTCAGATCCGTAGTAGTTGCTTATGAAAACTATTACTTAGCTCAGGATGCTGTTTCTCAATTTATGTTTGGAGCAATTCCAGCGTCAGGGAAGCTGCCGGTTCATGTTCCAGGAACATTTGAGCGCACACATGGGATCCAGCTGCCATGGGCAGGACGACTCAAATTTTCATCTCCTGAAGAATTAGGGATTGATACCGTGAAGTTATTAGAGGCTGACAAGATCGTAGAAAACGCAATTAAAAAAGGTGCATTTCCTGGTTGTCAAGTAGTTGCGGCTGTTGACGGCAAGATCTTTTTTAGAAGGAATTATGGGACTATTGCTTCTGATGATACGAAAAAGGTTCAAGACAATACGATGTATGATATTGCATCTGTATCCAAAATTGCAGGTTCCACAGTTGGCCTGATCCATATGGTCGGAGCTGGAAAAGTGGATCTCGATCAGGATCTTCAGTATTACCTGAAGGAACTGACAGGAAACAAATATGGATCAATAAGGATTCGAGAGATGATGGCCCATCAGGCTGGTCTGCCAGCTTGGATTCCATTTTTTAAACGTACGTCAACGAACGGACAATTGAATTCATCGTTGTATTCTGAGACAAAAAAGGGAACCCATACACTTCATGTTGCAAAAGATCTGTGGTTGAAGGAGTCATATGTTGATTCTATTTACGACCAGATCACAAGCGCACCATTAGGTCCAAAAAAGTACCTCTATTCTGATTTGGGGTATTACTTCATGAAAAAGATTCTTGAAGGTCGATCTGGTAAAAGCTTTGATGATTTTCTTTATGAAGAATTATACAATCCGATGGGTTTGAGATCGATGAAGTTTGAACCCCATAAAGTCTTTCCGCTGAGCATGATCGCTCCAACTGAAAATGATAAGGTTTTCAGAAAACAGTTGATCCATGGTTTTGTGCATGATCCAGGTGCGGCAATGTTAGGAGGGGTAGGAGGTCATGCCGGTTTGTTTAGTAATGCCACTGATCTTGCTTCTTTGATGCAAATGTTGCTGAACAAAGGAAAGTATGGGGGAGTTCAATATCTGAAATCTGAGGTTATCGAAGAGTTTACCAAAACTCAGTTCAAAGGCAATCGTAGAGGAATTGGGTTTGATAGACCAGTTGAAGGAGGAGGTGGAACCTGTCATGAAGTTGCTTCGTCTTCAAGTTTCGGACATAGTGGATTCACCGGAACATTAGCTTGGGCAGATCCTGAGACAGGAATCAATTTTGTTTTCCTGTCGAATAGAGTGAATCCGGATGCTGAGAACTGGAAAATAAGGGACATGAATGTTCGAACAGAGGTTCAGAGGGTCATATACGAAGCCGTTAAAACAAGGAGAAAATGACGAAGAAAACATTGGTCTCTCTTTCAATTTCGGCATTATTTCTATTGGTCAGTGCGCTTTTGTTTATACAATTTCTATCCTACCACGAGCCAATGGCAGATCAATTGTCCTGGAGATTCGATGATCCGTTTTATGCTTGGCTTCCTGCGAAGGATATGTCTATACCAATTTTCTCAATTACCTATGGTAGTTTAATTTTATTTCTTGTTTTTGAATATTCTCATCCTATAAAGATCAGCTACGGGATTTTGGCTTATGCTTTTCTGATCATTTTAAGAATGTTCACAATGACCTTAGTTCCTTTAAGGGAACCAATTGATGTTGTGGATCTTATTGACCCTTTCTTAAATGAGCTTATTTATCCTTCAAAGATCGATTCTGATCTTTTCTTTAGTGGACACACCGGTTTGTTATTATTGCTATTCTTTATTTCCAAGAGGGCGATTTTCATTGTTCTAGCCTGTTTTCTGGGAATTTTATTGATGATCCAACGAATTCATTACAGTATCGATATTCTAGGGGCAATACCTTTTTCATTCATTGCCTATAAAGCTTCGAAGCTAACGCACAGAACAACACTATATCCGAATAATGACTAATTTTATCGTTCCTTAAAAAGGAAGAAAATTATGAAAATAGGAATTGTACTTTATCCAACATTTGGCGGAAGTGGGGTAGTTGGAACAGAACTGGGTAAAGCACTCGCGGCCAAAGGCCATCAAATTCATTTCATCACTTACTCACAGCCCGTTAGGTTAGGGAGTTTCAGAGAGAATATCTATTATCATGAGGTTGCCGTTTCTGATTATCCGTTATTCGAATATCAGCCATATGAGACCGAGCTAACTTCGAAAATGGTAGATGTGGTAAAATATGAGAAACTAGACCTTCTGCACGTACACTACGCTATTCCTCACGCATCGGCAGCATTTATGGCAAGTAGAATTTTGAAATCGCAAGGGATAGAAATACCATTCATTACTACATTGCATGGAACGGATATCACGCTTGTAGGGAAGGATCCGTCTTTTGAACCGGTCATCACTTTTTGTATCAACGAATCAAATGCAGTAACGGCCGTTTCGGAAAGCTTGAAACAAAGTACCTACGAACATTTTGATACGAATCGAGAGATCCATGTGATTCCGAATTTTGTCATTTCAGAAACACAGGAAGATTCTGAGTATAAACAACTTCGTTGTAAATATGCGGCTCCTCACGAGAAGATTCTTTGTCACGTTTCGAATTTTAGAAAGGTAAAGAGGGTAGAGGATGTAGTGCACATTTTTTCAAAAGTAAGAAACGAGATTCCTGCAAAGCTGATCTTAGTAGGAGATGGCCCTGAAAGATATAACATTGAGCGCCTATGCAGAGAATACGGTCATTGCGATGATATTATTTTCCTAGGAAAGGTACGGGATACCTCGCACGTTCTGGAAATAGCGGATCTTTTCCTTCTGCCATCTGAGACAGAAAGCTTTGGTTTGGCTGCTTTGGAGGCAATGGCGGTCGGAGTACCGGTGGTTTCATCAAATTCAGGAGGGATTCCTGAGGTAAATATTCATGGCGAAACTGGTTACCTTTCTGATGTTGGTGATGTTGACGATATGGCGAAAAACGCATTGAGTATTTTGAAAGACGACCAAACACTTGAAGCCTTCAAAAAACGAGCGAAAGAAAGATCAAAAGTGTTTTCTCTTCAAAAGATCTTACCGATGTACGAGTCACTTTATAAAGCTGTTCTTCCAAATAATAAGGTATAAAAAAGCCCCTGAAACTTCAGGGGCTTTTTTCTTATGATTGAGATCAAATATTTTCGATGATCATTGCCGAGGCACCACCACCTCCGTTACAGATACCTGCACCACCGATCTTTGCATTGTTTTGTTTGAGTACATTGATCAATGTTACAATGATTCTTGATCCTGAATTACCAAGAGGGTGACCAAGAGCAACGGCTCCACCATTCACATCCACTTTGCTCGGATCAAGACCTAAAAGTTTCATGTTCGCAAGTCCAACAACTGAGAATGCCTGATTAAGTTCCCAGAAGTCAACATTTCCTGTGTTCATGCCAGCCTTCTCAAGTGCTTTTCCAACCGCAAGATTTGGTGCAGTCGTAAACCATTCTGGTGCTTGAGCAGCATCAGCATAAGAAACGATCTTAGCGATCGCCTTCAATCCGTATTTTTCAACAGCTTCTTTTGATGCAAGGATCAACGCAGAAGCTCCATCATTCAATGTAGATGCATTTGCAGCAGTGATCGTTCCTTCTTTGTCAAATGCCGGGCGTAATGAAGGAATTTTGTCAAGAAATACATTCTTATATTCTTCATCTTCCTTTACAAGGATCGGATCTCCTTTTCGCTGTGGCACTGATACGGGAACGATCTCATTGTCAAACCTTCCAGCTTTCCAAGCTTCCGCAGCTCGAGTATACGAAGTGATTGCAAAATTATCTTGATCTTCTCTTGAGAAGTTATATTCTTTCGCACACAATTCAGCACAATTACCCATGGGTACTTTTGAATAAACATCTAGAAGTCCATCCTTTGTAATTCCATCTAGCATGGTAATGTTTCCGAACTTAGTGCCGTTTCTTCCGTCAACATAATGAGGAGTCTGTGACATGTTTTCCATACCACCAGCAACAACAACTTCATTATCACCAGCGATAATTGACTGAGCTCCTAACATAATTGCCTTCATTCCCGAAGCACAAACTTTATTGACTGTAGTACAAGGAACATTTTGACCGATTCCAGCGCCAAGTGCTGCCTGACGAGCAGGAGCCTGACCAACGCCTGCTTGAAGGACGTTCCCCATAAATACTTCATTTACCAGCGCAGGATCTACATTACCTCTTTCAAGAGCACCTTTAATTGCTGTAGCTCCCAGTTGAGTTGCAGGTATTGATGATAATCCTCCAAGGAAAGACCCCATTGGCGTTCTAACCGCTGCAACAATGTATACATCTTTTGTCATTTTGATCAATTTGTTAAAGTCGAGCACGAATTTAATAAAATGACGTCAATCTCCCGTCTGTATCGTTGAATTAGTCAAAAGAAGTGGAAAATCTACCCCGACTTTGGTTTGAAATATGGCAAAGTATCGGCAATTTTGCGGTATGAAGAAACACATTTTGTCGGCAATATTGTTGATCAACAGTTTGATTTCCTTCTCAAATGTAGATTTTGAGGCAGATTCCTTGAAAACAGATACGATTAAACCTGCAGATAATAGAACATGGAAGTTAAAATCCATTTATACTTTAAATGGCTCGCAATCTTCATTTATCAATTGGAGTGCAGGGGGTAGGAATAATATTTCTCTGCTCGTTGGGATCTCGGCAAGTGCCAATTACAAGAAAAAAAGCTTTAGCTGGTCAAATGACCTGAGTATTGCACTTGGAGGACTCTATTATATTGATCAGGGGAGTGAAGAACCGCTTCAAAAAACGGATGACAGGATAGATCTTTCTACAAATATTGGACAGAAAATGAAAAATCGACCTTTCAATTTCACGTTTATTGGAGGATTCAAAACTCAAACACTTGATGGATTTAGCTTTCCGAATGATAGTGTAAGGGTATCCACATTCATGGCTCCTGCGTATATAAATATTGCCATAGGTCTCGACTATTTAAAAGGGGAAGATTTTTCAGTGTTTACTTCACCTCTTGCAGGAAAGATTACCATTGTGAATAATGACTCTTTGGCGAATGTTGGTGCCTTTGGAGTGGAGAAGGCGATTCTTGATCCTCTTGGAAATGTTTTGGTTCCTGGAAAACATGTCAGGGGAGAGTTTGGTGCTTATGTTAAAATGAAGTTTAACAAAACAATAGCGAAGAATATAGATCTGAAATCCAAAATCGAATTGTTTAGTAATTATCTGGAGGATCCTCAAAACATTGATGTGAACGCCGAGGCATTGTTTAATTTTAAGGTGAATTCCTGGTTTTCAGCATCTTTACAATGGACTTTGATCTATGATGATGACGTTCAAATTAGAGATGTAAAAGGCAATATTGGACCTCGGACACAATTCAAATCGGTAATCGGATTAGGCATTTCCTATAAAATGGATAATGCTCCTAAAAAATAGTCGTCAAATTTTACTTAGTTTTAATCCCAATGGAGATCCTATCAGATTTTTCAATTTTTTGGTTACTCCCTTTAGGGGTGATTGCCTTTGGGATAGCTTTTTGGCTATATTCAAAAAATCAATGGATCCAATCTTTGTCTGCAAAGCAGAAGTGGGGAATGTTGACGTTGAGATCTGTTGCAATTTTCTTGCTTCTTGTTCTTATACTGGGAATCACCATTAAAAACAAGTCCCTCGTTGAAGAGCCTCCGGTGATCATCACGATCTATGATAATTCTTCTTCGATGTTGAATTATTCGGATTCTTCAAAATTAAAGTCCAGAATTTCTGAATTTCGATCTGCATTGGAAGATGAAAGCGAAGGTGAATTTGAGTTTTTCAATATTCGAACAGGACAGGAGGTTAGCTATGAAGATAACTTGGATTTCAAGGATGGTTATACTGATCTTTCCGGTGCATTTCTGAGGATTAAAGAAGATTTTTACAACCGAAATATTGGCGGAATCATTCTTGTGTCAGATGGCAATTACAACAAAGGAGCTCATCCTGTGTATGCTGCTGAGAATATAAGTCTTACCCCGACTTTTTCATTGTATGTTGGGGATACCATCAAGAAAAGGGACCAGTTTGTGAAGAACATTTCGTCCAATCAAGTTGCATTTTTAAATAATAAATTTCCAGTTCAAATAGATGTTGAAGCGTACAGGTTTGGTGGTGTATCTACTGAATTGTCTGTGTTCAAGAACGGGAAAAAGATCACTACAGAGAAAATAAATTACAAAAAGGGGAGTCAAGATTTTAAACAGGTAGATCTTATGTTGGATGCCGATGAAGTCGGGACGCATATCTATACAGTTAGGCTTACGAATGAATCCAATGAGTTTAATTACAAGAATAATTCAAAGACCTTTTACATTGAAGTGATTGACTCCAGAAGTAAAGTATTACTTCTGGCTTCAGCCCCACATCCTGATGTTTCAGCAATAAAACAGGAGTTGGAGAAAAATGAAAATCTGGAGATTTCTTCTGAATTAATATCAGAATGGAAGGGGGAGCTGAACAAAGTAGATTTGCTAGTCCTGCATGATGCACAGGATCTTTCGGCAGAACAATTGAATAAAATTGAAAGATCAGGAATATCAAAACTTGTGATAATCGGAAGCAAGATAAGTAATGCAGATCTCAAAAGTCTTGGTATTAAAATAACCTTGCCCGCCGGTAAGAAAAGGGACGAAAATCAGGCGTATCTAAATGATGGGTTTAGTTCATTTGAGATCTCTGAGGATCTCAAAGAAGAATTCAACTACTTCCCTCCGCTTAATAGTCCGTTTGGTACCATCAAAACAGGTCAGGGGAATGTTTTTCTTTATCAACGAACTGGAACCATTCGAAAAAAGGATCCTTTGGTTGTTTTCGGCGAAGAAAATAAAGCCAAATACGGTGTAGTTTTAGGAGAGGGTATCTGGAGATGGAGAGTTAACGATTACGCAAGACATCAGAATCATGAACGCTTTAATGAGTTGATCTCAAAATGGACGCAGTATTTGATGGTTAAAAGAGATAATTCACCTTTGAAGATCAGTTTGCCAGAAAGGTTTTCAGAAACAGAAGAAATTACATTAAATGCAACTTATTTAAATGATGCTTTGGATCCAATAAAGAATGCTCGGTTGTCATTTGTTTTAACAAAAGAAGATGGGACCTCAAGTAATCATGTTTTTGCTTCTCTGGGCACGGGTTATAAGTTAGAACTTGGAAAGTTGAAAAGAGGAAAATACAATTGGTTGTGTACCTCAGAATTCAATGGAAAAAAACATTCAAGAAAAGGCTCATTCATTGTTGAAGAGAATTCGATCGAACAGATCTACAGTAATTCAGATATTCAGGTTTTAAGGCAGCTGGCGTTAAGGACAAATGGTTCTGTTCATTCTTTAGCCAATTATAAAGATTTGATAAAAGCCATCAATCAGCGTGGTGATATTGCTACCTTGAGCCAAGAGAAAATTACATTTAACGGTTTGATAGATCTAAAATGGATCTTCTTCTTGTTCTTTATATCTATAGGTCTCGAATGGTTTCTGAGAAGATATCTTGGAGCTTATTAATTCCTAATATTTCTGAATCGTAAACGGCTATTTTTTGATGCTCAATCTAGTGATTGAATATTTCTTTGCATTTTTTATTCAAGAAGCAACCATCCATTAACAAATGGTGTCCTTTACGTTAACAATATTAAGTAAATTGGAACTCATCAAACTTGCTTATGAAGAAACTGCTACTGATCTTATCTCTGGTCTCTGTTTCGACTGGATTTTATTCTCAATATTGCACTACTGTTGGTCCTTCCAGTACAATAGACTCAAACGTTGAACTTGTTCAATTGACGGGCGCATCAGGGGGCATTAATTATACGGGTTGTCCGGGTGTGGTTGGATTGCAGGATCTGACCAGTATGAGCACCATCCTTAATGCGGGTTCGGCATATACGATTTCTGTGAAATTTGGGACTTGTGGAGGGAACTATAGTGGAGCAGGGACAGTGTGGATCGATTTCGATCAGAGCGGTTCATTTGATGCAACAGAAGTTATTGGTACATGGCAAGGGATTCCTCCTGTTGCAACTTCCGTGTTTAATTTTAATGTTCCGGCAGGCGCTCAAAATGGATTTACGAGAATGAGAATTACTCAACAGGAAGGTACTGGTTTGCCTCTGAATCCATGTGCATCTTTTACATGGGGCTCCGTTATGGATTTTGGAATCAACATCGGAAATGGAGTGGATTGTAGTGGATATATCGGTGATGACGAAACGGATCCTATTGTAGTTTCAAGTTTGCCTTATTCAGGGACAGGGGATAATTCGTATTGTTATTCTAATCAGAATCCAGTTTACAACTCCCCGGATGTGTATTATAAGATTAACCCATCGCCTTTGATGCAGCAAATTAATGTGTCTCTTTGCGGGTCATCCTTTGATACTTTTTTAACGGTTGTAGACGGATCAGGTGAATTGGTTGCCTTTAATGATGACTCAGAAACATGCGGAACGTCTTCAGAGGTTTCATTTTCTGCACAGGGTCTCGGATTGGTGTACATCATTGTAGAAGGCTGGAATACTCAGATGGGAGAATATTCAATCAATATTAATGCGGACTATGTTAATGTTGATGAGATATCTGAACAAGCTCCAGAACTTTATCCGAATCCTGTGAATGATATATTGAATATACCAGATGATGTGAAGGTGATCAGTTTTTGTGATGTAAATGGAAAAAAGATAGAGCTTGAATTTGACACTAAGACAGATTTATCAAGGATATTACCTGGGATCTATCTTTTAATGTATGAATACAAAGGATCTGTTTATACGGATCGAATAATAAAATTATGATCAGAATTAAAGCGTTTGCATTAATTGTTTGTTCCATGTGTTTCTTCAATGGCGGATTTGCTCAACCATGGTTTCAGAAATCAAGTTTTGGCGGAGAAGCAAGACACCGAGCAACCGCTTTTTCGATTGGAAATTTTGGGTACATCGGACTAGGTCATATCAATTCAGCTGTAGATGTAGAATATGAGGATTTCTGGAAATATGATCCTGCTTCCGATTCCTGGACACAAATTTCAGATTATCCGGAAGGAAAATGCTTTCATGTAACCGGATTCGTAATTAATGATAAAGCATACGTAGGAACCGGAAGGAAAATAGATGGTACTTATTTTAAAAGGTTTTACGAATATGACCCTGCCACAAATGTCTGGACCAGTATTGCAGATTTCCCAGGTTCTGCGAGAAGAGGAGCCGTTTCATTCGCAATAAATGGTTCTGGTTTTGTTGGAACTGGACAAACGACCGGGGGGTATTCGAATGATTTTTACAGATATGTTCCTGCGTCCAATTCTTGGTTTCCAATACCCAACTTGCCGGCAGCGGTGAGAACCTCCTCTGTTGCATTTGAATTGAATGGAATGGGTTATGTGGGCACTGGAAATACGAATGCTGGTTCTACCAATGACTTTTGGATGTATAACCCCGTTACGAATTCTTGGACGCCAAGAGCGTCGGTAGGTCCTACGACAAGGCAAGAAGCAACAGGTTTTTCGCTTAACGGAAAAGGTTATATAGGTACTGGTGATGATTATTCCAGTGGAAACAATTTTGGTGATTTCTGGGAATTCAATCCTTCAACGAATACATGGGTACAAATTGCAGATTTCAGTGGCACTGCAAGAAGATACCTTGTATCCTTTGTAATAGGTGATCGAGCATATTGTGGAACGGGAACTAATGGAACTAATTTTAGAGATTTCTGGATGTTTGACAGGTATCTGTCTGTCGTTTCTGAAGAATTGAAAAAAGCCAACATTTGTGTATATCCAAATCCGTCTAGTGAAAAGATATCGATCGACCTTAAGTCTGTTTCTAAGGAAACGAAAAATAAGATTGAGATAGAGGTCATAGACATGACCGGTAGATTATATGATGTTACTTATAAATGCGAAGAAAAGCTGATACTTGATCTGATGACAAAGGAATCAGGTATTTACCTTTTGAATTTTAAGGTAGATGGCGAGGTTTTACTTCAGAAAAAAATAATTAAAAGTTGAATAGATTACTAAGCATATTGATTTTAGCTACGAGCTTTCAGGCTTTTTCAGGTACTTGGATTAAAAAATCCAATTTTGGAGGAGTAGGAAGACACAGGGCTGTTGGAGGTTCTGTAAATAACAGGGGTTATCTTGGATTAGGGCATGTGAATGGTACAGGTGTTGATATATCCTACAAAGATTGGTGGGAATATGATCCTTCCTCTGATTCATGGACTCAACGTGCAGATTTCCCAGTCCCTAACCATGGTGCGATAGCGTTTTCAGCTATTGAGTGCATATTTGTTGGTGGTGGGTCAGCGCTGAATGGTGAGTTTTATAAATATAATCCACTTACGAATTCGTGGTCACCTACTGCAGCTTGTCCAATTTCGCCGGGTGATATTCAAGCTTTTTCGGTTAACGATAAAGGATATGTAATTTCAGGAAACTCACTTGTGGAATATAATGCGATGAACAACTCATGGCAAACAAAATCAAATGTTCCAGTTGCTGTAAATGCGTGGTCAGCTTCTTTTTCAATTGGATCAAGTGGTTTTGTTAAGACAGGAGTTAATTTTTTTGAATATAAGCCAGGGGAGGATACCTGGATTGTTAGATCTTCATTCCCGGGGCTTTCTTCCGGGGGGAGTTATGGCTTCGCTGCGGATGACGAAGGATATATTACTTGCGGTTATTTTTCAGGTCTTTCAAACGTCACGGATGAAGTTTGGAAATTTAATCCGGCTTTGAATGAATGGCTTCAAGTAGAAATTTTTCCAGGAACAAATCGAAGATTTCCTGTAGCGTTCTCGATCAATGGGAAAGGATATTTTGGAACTGGAACGAATGGAATAAACATGAATGATTTCTGGCAATATGATCCTTCATTTACATTGGGTATTGAAGATTTGATAGATGTGTCAGTGAATGTTTATCCGAATCCGTTTGTTGAAAATTTGACAATCCAGTTAGATTCACAATTATCGGAGATAGGCCTGACATATCATGTGACAGATCTTACCGGGAAACTTGTGAAATCAGGACAGATCGATTCAGAGAAAGTTCATTTGTCAATGATTGATACAAACCCTGGAACATACATTGTGAGCTTGTTTTATGGGGATAAGAAAATTAAAGATTTGAAGGTCATACAGATTTGATATGAGAGGTTTTTATCTAGTTGGTGTATTTGTTTGTTTTGTTCAGCTTGTGTCTGCACAAACTCAGAATTTCTGGACAAAGAAGAATGATTTTTCTGGAGGAAAGAGGGAGAGAGCCGTGGCTTTTTCGATTGGAGATTATGGATACATAGGAACCGGAGTGGATACGGCAGAAAATGTTAAAAAGGATTTCTGGAGATATGATGCAGTCATTGACTCTTGGACTCAAATTGCCAATTTACCTGGGGCAGCAAGAAGAGATGCAGTTGGTTTTGCTGTCAATGGGAAGGGATATTGTGGTACAGGAATAGACAATGATGCTTCTTTCATGGGGACAAAATTGAAAGATTTTTGGGAGTATAATCCTGCTACAAATACGTGGGTTCAAAAATCAGATTATCCTGGCGGAGGAGGAAACGGCATCTATTTTTCTACGGCTTTTACGATAGATTCTAAGGGTTATCTCTGCGGAGGGAAGATAGGACCTAATTTTTATTCTTCTCAGCTATGGGAATACAAACCAGCGAATGATCAATGGTCGCCTCGGGCCAATTTTCCAGGTGGAGTTCGTTATCAATTAAGTAGCTTCTCAATTGGTTATTATGGTTATGTCGGTCTTGGGGCGAATCAGGATGTTTTCAAGAAAGACTTCTGGAAGTACAATCCGGTTACAAATCAATGGTCTGCAATTGCAAATCTTCCAGGACCGGAAAGGGGCGGTTCAGCAACTTTCACCATAGGCAACAAGGGATATGTATGCATGGGAACAGATGGAGGATATCTAGATGATCTATGGGAATATAATCCTGCAAATAATACCTGGTACATAAGAGCATTTTACGGCGGTTCTGAACGCAAGAATTCAGTAGCCTTCACACTCGGAGATAAAGCTTATGTCGGCACAGGAAAGGGGTATTCCGGAAAAAAATCAAGTATTCAGGAATATACTCCCTATCAATACCTGGGCTTAGGAGATCAGATCTCTTTAGAAATGAATATTTATCCGAACCCTGCACAGGAAACACTTTCGCTAATAATTCCTGAGAATTTATCGGGAAAGGTAATTATTAGAGATGTTCTTGGAAAAATCCATTGGGATGGCGATTATACGGAGAATATGGAGTTGTCGATTAATGTACAATCATTAAAAGCGGGGAATTATTTTGTGTCCTTTATGGATTCAGAAAATGGGGTTAGTGGTTCATCCAAATTCATTAAATTATAACATGAGATTATTGAAATTCATATTGGCTTTTTTGCCGCTGTCTCTTTTTAGCTTTGGACAGGATAATTGGGTTCAGCGCGATTCTGTTAACGGTCCACCAAGATCAGTATCTGCAAGTTTCGTTCTTCAAAATGAAGGGTACGTATTAGGTGGTTTGGATGATTTTACGTTCAAAAGAAAAATGTATTCGTATAATTATTTTCAAAATGACTGGGATGATGAAGAATCTATCGGTGGTCCGAATGGTGACGGTTTAGAAAGAGGTTCGGCTTGTGCCTTTGCACTGGAAGGTAAAGGGTATATCTGTTTGGGTCAAGGCCAGACAATGGCATACATGAATGATCTCTGGCAATTTGATCCTGATACCAAAGCTTGGTCGCAAAAAGCAGATTTTATGGGTACTCCCAGAAGGCAAGCTGTTTCTTTTACAATTGGAACCAAAGCATATGTAGGTACAGGTCAGGATCTTTCAGGACTGAGAAAAGATTTTTACTCATACGATGCTTTAACTAATTCATGGGTTCAATTGAATGATTTCCCGGGTACCGCAAGGAAACAAGCTGTTGCTTTTGAGATGGGGGTGAAAGGTTGGTTAGGAACTGGTGATGACGGAACGTTGAAAAAGGATTTCTGGATGTATGACCCTGCTTCAGATAATTGGATTCAAAAAACAGATTTTCCGGGATCAGCGAGAGCGGGAGCCGTTGGTTGGTCAACTCATCCAACATGTTTCATCGCAACGGGTGAGGACGTAAATTTTGAGTATAAAAAGGATGTTTGGGAGTATAATTATTATTCAAACAGCTGGACGCAAAGAGTAGATCTGATAGGGCCCGGAAGAAAAAATGCGATAGCTTTTGTACTTGACGGGATTGCCTTTGTAGGAACAGGTTACAATGGAGTTTTTCTGGATGACTTCTATGCGTATTTTGGAATTGTTGGAATAAATGAACAAGAAGTTGTCAGCTCCAGTGTTTATCCAAACCCAGTAAGTAATGAATTGACGATAAGTACTGAAACTAATTTATCTGATTCTCAAGTGTTGATTTATTCAGTGACAGGTAAGATGGTTTACAGCTCAACTATGAATTCTTCGGATATGCATACTTTAAATGTTTCTCGATTTGACGAAGGAGCGTATTTCTATCGAATTTTAGATGAATCAAGGGGTAAAATGACTTCAGGAAAATTCGTAGTTAAAAAATGAGGATCTTCTTTTTGAACGTATTATTCTTTGCACTTGCTTCTTGCTCTCAGCCCAGTAAGGATCGAGAATTAAATTCAATCGATAAGGAGGACGTTGTCACGGAGTCAAATGAGATACAGTCAGTTGTCCTGGAATATGGCCCCGGAGAATTTGGGTATCAGATTATTGAAAATGGGAAATTGTTGATCGATCAGCAACATATTCCTGCTGTCCAAGGGTTGAAAAGATTTAAGACAAGAGAAGAAGCACAGCGATTGGGAGAGCATGTTAAAAGCATGATTCAGAAAGGCATAATGCCTCCAACAGTATCAATTAATGACTTGGATAGTTTATATATTTCATATTGAAATTACAAGAACAAAATAAATTGAATTGATTCCAAAATCTAAAAAACCTATTATATTTGCACCCGCTAACCAGTTAGTTTAATGGCGAGATAGCTCAGATGGTTAGAGCGCAGGATTCATAACCCTGAGGTCCGGGGTTCAACTCCCCGTCTCGCTACAAAAAGGGATCTCAATCCCAGTAAAGGTTTCAGAGTTTTCACTGAAACCTTTTTTTATTGTCCAAACTTTCTTGTGCTAGGAACTGTGCTAGGTCTTGTGCTAGGAATTTCCTCGTTTTAGGGTTTTTAAGACAAAAAAAGACCCTCATTTCTGAAGGTCTTTTTTAATTAATATGTTTGTTTAATACTTATTCTGACAATACTTCCGGACTTGTTGTAAAGAAAGAGTTTTCTCCTACTGTGAATCTTTTCGGTGTCTCACAACCATTCGAATCAGTAATTGTTAGATCATAAATACCTGCAATTAGATTCAATTGATCCTCATCAGTTGCCGGAATTTGTATCGGTTCCAATGTTGACCATGCATAGGTAACTGGAAGTTCGCATACTACTGTAACATCTACATACCCATTATTCGATTGGTAAGAAGCGTTTCCAATTATCGCCGATACTTGCGCGGCTGTTGGTTCTGTAAGTGTTACGTTTCCTGAATTACTTGCAAGAGAGATGTCCTCAACCAGGAAATTATAAGTGCCTTGAGAAAGGCTACCCATTGTTACTTGAGAACCAGAGATTTGAATCCCATTAAAAGTGTATGGCATATATCCTCCAGATATATCCAGAATGACCTGTCCGTTATTAAATCCTGCGCATGTCGGATTAACAACTGTAACAGTTACGCTCAAGGGAAGCTTTTCAGTTTGAGCAGTACTAATGAAAGTAAGCGCTGAAAAAAGAATTGCCGTTAGATAAGTTTTTGTTTTCATGTTTTTATTTTTTGTTTTTTATTTCGTTAATCAAATTTCTACAATTGAAACAGATCATCTCTAGCGATCATGCAACAATTGAATAAAAATAGAATCAAATCTTTAGATATTAATACGTAATTATACGTAGAAAGGTTATCATTTGAAACGATATACTAAATTATTTAGATTGTTGCAGGTGAATTAATTAGACTTTTTTCTTTCCAGAATTTACAAGATTAATCGTTGTTTCATAGAGATTAGTGTTCTCGATCTTTGACTTTAACCAGGCATAATAACTCATTAAGAAGATGTCTTCCTGTTCTGCCGGCCTGTATTCAAGGGTATCATTCATCTTTTTGATGAAGTGTACTTTTTGATTTGACGACGAGCTATGATAAAATGATTTCACCAGATTTAGAAATTCAATGGCTTGACTTCTCTTATTTTCCTTGAAATATTTGCCATAACTTCTTTTAAAGGACGTTATTCTCGATTCAACGAAATCAATATCGTCCAGATCAATGTGGAGTAATATCTCTATGAAATTCTTGTTTAGGACCCAATCCAGTCCAACGTGGTGTTCATACCAGTGATCTGTGCGCTGAAATTTTGATAGGATCAAACGGACTTCGGATAATTCACCTTGTTGGAAATGGATCATTGCCCGGGTGAGTAGACAGGGTAGAAGGTCATCGCTGCTGGGTTTATATTTCTTTATCAAAGTATCGAGAATATTGCCAGCATCTGTTGGATAACCAATGTAATTCAGATTCAATGATTTAAGCATAGTGTATCTGATGATCATTGAATTGTGATACTTTGAATCAAATCGCTGCATCTGAACAAACATGTCTTCTAGGAAATGTAGACTATGATCAAAATCTTTTTTTCTGAATAAAATATTGGCGACTGAATACAACAAACCCAGATGATAGACCATATTTTTTTCAGAGTCTTCAATGCTGCCTTGTAGTTTTCTGAGATGTTCCACAAAAAACAGGTCGATTTCATGATAGTTTCTGGTATGAAATCCTTCGACATCAAGGATCATTGAAATCTGATAAAGAGATTGAAAACTATACCCTTCAAGATCCGAGATATTGAAAGCAGAGTATTTTTCTTTTAAAAGAGTTTGAAGATGTATTGTGTTTCCTGTCCTTTCTGATACACAATAGGCCTTTTTTATCGAAGCGTAGGCGGAGTTTATTCGCTCTTGTTCAATGAATTTCAGGGTGTTCAGTTCAAGTTTTTCATAAAGGGTTTCCTGGTTAATCGTATGATCAAGGTAAGAATGCTCGATCATTGAATGGTAGATCTCATTGAGAATTGAATATTGTTTGATCTCGAGAGCTTTCTGTTCAGCCTTTTTCAGAAGCTGTGAAGCTAATTTATCAGCTTTGAAAACAAAAAGTCTTCTCGCAAGTAGTAATTGTTTTAATAAATGTGATTCTTCTGTAACAACCGTATCTAAGGCGCTTCCACCAAGAAAATCGATCAATCTGTCAGAAAGTCTTTTGTTCAGAACGTTGTAAGCATTATCCCCAATGGTTTTTTTGATCTTATTTTCATCACCGTTAGAATATGCTTTAAAGAGATCTATATTTCTTGCGTCGTTTCTTTTGTTTCTGGAATTCAAATACTGGATAAAACCACTCTTTTCTTTGCTGGTCATAATGTTTACCAGATCTTTTACAACACTCATAAGTAGTAATTATATCGGGATGCTAAAAGCTTTAAAATAATTGTTTTTTGACAATATACCAATAATATATCGTAATTATTTTGAAAAAAATAAATTTATAGAGTAATCTGAAGAAAGCACCTTTGCTTCATAATTAAAAACAAGAGTTATGACGAACGAAACGAATTTTACCAGAAACGAAGAGAATCACGAAAATGATAATCTAAAGAATCAATTTAAACCAACTCCTGCGTTCATGGGGGCTTCCTGGTTAGCTCTGGGAGCCGGACTTATTTCTTATTGCATCGGGCTATGGAATTCTGATATGATGTTGAATGAAAAGGGATATTACTTTACAGTGATCATGTTCGGATTGTTTTCAGCGATTTCTGTTCAAAAATGTGTTAGAGATCGTGCTGAAGGGATTGAAGTAACCGATATTTATTACGGATTAAGTTGGTTTACGACAATAACATCAGTTTTACTACTGGTAATTGGATTGTATAATGCGGACCTTCTGCTAAGCGAAAAAGGATTTTATGGCATGTCTTTCACATTGTCTGTATTTGCTGCAATCGCTGTTCAGAAGAACACAAGAGATCTTAAGGCATCCAGATCATAGAGTTCAATGGATTTCAAAAAAGGAAGTGAGCCACTTCCTTTTTTTTGTAACCAAAAATTCTTAAAGAGTTTGAGTAATAAATACTATCCTATGATCTCAGCTTCTTATTTCGCGGCCTTATGGACCGCATCAATCGTTGGAATTCTAACTTCTGGAAATTCAGTTTCAGACTTGAAATCTGCAATTCGTTCGCAGAAAATAACATGTCAGGTTAGTACTACAGGAAAATTCAATGGCAATTCGGTGTTGCTGGAAATGTCAAACAAAAGTTCAGGGAATCTCATAATTGTTGTGACTCCAGGTACTCTATTTTATCCAAAAGACAGTGGTGAACAAACCTTAATCGTTGTTGAGGATCAAATTGTGGAATTATCACCCGGAGAAAAAAAGAAGCAGGTGATCAATGCGTATTGTTCAGAGCTACACGACAGATGTCCTTCTGGAGGAGTGGGAGCATCAATAGGAAAATCATCAGATTCTAAGTTTGACTCACTGTTTGTTTTTATTAAAGGTAAGAAGTTCGATAATTCGATCTTTCAGAATGTTGTCTGGGCAATTTCAGATGGAAATGATATTTCAGCAATAAGTGCTGATTCAAAAGACAAAAAAGAACTTCGGAAATTTCTTAGTGCGTTAACCGGACAGGAGGAAGTCGATTATACCTCTGATTACATCCTCACAATTGATAGCCTTGGTTATATTCGTAGAACATTGCATCAGGTCAAGGGTGAATTGGAAATATCCAGTGCTAAATCAAGATTTCTCTATCAATACGTTTATGACGAAAATGGTAAAATGAAGTATAAGTCTCAACTCGCATTTCAGGTGCCTGAAGGCAAATCAGACTACAGATTCAACATTATCGTGAAGAATTGGTCTAAAGGAAACTATTCGATGAAGCTCAAAGACGGGAAAGACGAAATTGCGACGTATGAATTTAAAGTCTGATCACAGTTTTTCAAGTTCATTCTGCACGAATTCAGCAAGTTCCTTAATATAGGCTTCAGAAAAATCAAATTCGACATTTGCGGTTTTGTATATGTCAGGAATTGATTTCGTGTACCCTAGCTTAAGTGCTTCTTTATACGCATTAATTCCTTTTTCTGGCTGCGAAATACTGTTTTTCCATACCCCCAAAGCTCCAAGCTGGGCGATACCATATTCGATGTAGTAAAATGGAACTTCAAACAAATGGAGCTGTCTTTGCCATCCCGTTTCCAGACTTTTTTCATAACCTGTCCAATCTGTAAGTCCGGTTCCATATTCTTTATTCAGCTGCATCCATTTTTCCGTACGTTCTGAGACATTGTGATGTGGATTTTCATAGATCCAGTGCTGAAACTCATCTATTTGAGCTATCCAAGGGAGTATTTTTATGATTCCCTCAAGTTGTTCTTTCTTCGCTCTTTTTAAGTCTTCTTCATTTTTATAAAACTCATGCCAATAGGGCATAGTAAGCAATTCCATCGACATGGATGCAAGCTCAGCTACCTCTGAAGGAAGGCTTTTGAATCCTGTTAACTCAAGATCACGACTCAAGAATGAATGAACCGCATGTCCACCTTCATGAACCATTGTCACAAGATCTCGCTGTGCTCCGACTGAATTCATGAAAATAAATGGAACACCTGATTCGTACAACGGATAATTGTACCCGCCTGGTGCTTTCCCAGCTTTTGAATCAAGGTCCAGATGGCCCATTTTATTCATTGTCACGAGGCAATCTGAAAAATAAGGATCGATCTTATTCAACATATTAACCGTTCCTTCTAGAAGTCTTTCACCACCTTCAAATGGTTTTAAAGGTTGCTTTCCTACAGGATCAACTTCCAGATCCCATGGTTTGAACTTCGATTTTCCAAGCTTTGAAAGTCGCTTGTTGTGGATTTCCTTTACCATCGGTACGACGGATCTCTTGATCGCATTGTGGAACTCAAAACAATCCTCTTTCGAGTAGTCGAATCTACCCAGAGCTTTGAATTTGTAATCTCTGAAATTCTCAAAGCCAGCAATCACTGCTATTTTATGTCGAAGTTGGATCAATTCAGAATAGAGTTGATCAAGCTTGTCAATATCTTCAAGTCGACGATTATGGATCTTTTCAAAGATCAATTTACGAAGAGCTTCGTCCGTTTCTTTTAAAAAGGAAGCGGCTTTTTGCATCGTAAGCACGTTTCCTTCATGCTCAATGCTTTGGGCTGCAGATATAGCCCCAAATTGCTGACTCTTTTCGTTGATCTCCGCTTCAATGGGTACATTTTCGTCGCGATAGAGTTCTAACGCCGTTTTTACTCCTCTCAAATAGATTTGATAAGCAACGTCCTTTTCCAATTCAGAAACAAATGAACTTTCAGCGAGCTTTTTATTCAGTTGATCTTCAAAAGGCGCAATTTCAGGCTGGATCTTGGTTACAAACTCAGTATAAGAAGAGGAGAGGGATTCATCTCTTGTATCAATAGTCATTTTGATATATCGCCAGGCAAGATCTTCCTCTAAAACAGCTTCAAGTTCACTTTTGTCTATTAACCATTGGATTAGCTCTTCTTTTGATTGTATGGATCGGTTAAGTAGATCCGAATAGTAAGCTTCGATATCAGACCAGGTGTTGATCTGTAAATCCTGCTGAACGAATGTGCGGTTGTGCTGAGTTAGTTTCATGTCATAAAAAAAGTCGGCTTAGCCGACTTAAAGAATTAATTATTTACCTCTACTGGTGCCTGTTTTTGTAGCAGTGGTTTTCTTAGTAGCTGACGGCTTTGCGGCTTTTGCTTTCGCGCTATCAGCTTTAGGTTTAGCAGCTGCAGGTTTTTTAGCCGCAGGTTTTTTCTCTTTTGTTTCAGCTTTGTCTCCCTTTTCAGCTGCATCAGATTTTTTAGGAGCCTTGTCTTCCTTTTTTTCTTCGATCTTCAGTAGTCCAGCCTTCATTAGAAGGTTGTACCATTGAAAGATCTTCTTCACATCTGAAGGATAAACTCTTTCCTGGTCGAAATTAGGAAGTAGTTCAATTAGATAAGCACGAAGGACATCTAGGTCTTCTTTGTGAGAAGGACATTCTTTGCCACCTTCTTTTTCAAAGATCGCCACAAACAGATCTTTTAAAGGAGCATCCTCATCATAAGTGTAGATAGAAATATCATCCAATGCAGAAATTCTATCTGATGCATATGCTGGAACTCGCTTATTGTCGATCAGTGATTCTACAATAATGTTGTTCTTTCCTTGCGCAATTACTCTAAAAAGACCCGGTTTACCGGAGATAGCAATGATGCCTGTTAAATCCATTCGTTAAAAATTAGGGATCAAAAATATAAATTAAATCGGTGGTTTACAATTTGGTGATTTTTGTGTGTCTCAAAGTGCCGTTTGAATTGATGATCAAATGGTAAATTCCAGAAGAAAGAGAGCTGTTCATTTGAACTGAATTACCATTCAAAACATGCGGAACAATTTGCCCTTTTTCATTGATTATCAATACTTCATCAAGAACGTCTAGGCCAATTATCTCAAATGTATTCTGAAAAGGATTCGGTGCAATATTTATTTCCGCTGAATTCTGCTCTTCCAGACCAACAAATACATTGAATGGTGGAGTTTCAGAAATACATCCATCATCACTTATGCAATAACAGGTATAAACACCATAAGGTGGGAAGATATCCAAAGTTGGTGAGGTCGCTCCAGGAATGTCAACACCGTTGAGTGTCCATTGGTAATTTGTAAAGGATAAAGATGCCAATGTATATCCCGATGCTAATATCGGAAGAATTGGTAGCACTTCTAATTGTGTGACGAAATGAGTGTCTGTTATGGCCACACAGCCTCGGTTGTCGTATACAGAAGCAATATATTCACCTCCTGTAGGAATCAGATAAGGACTTCCCAATCCGCCATCATTCCATTCAATAGAAGTAGGAGTTATAGAAGTAGATACTATCAAAGGTACTGGTTCCGAACACATGCTATTATCACCTGAAACAGAAGCAGAAAAATCTGTCCCGAGCAATAAATTTAATGCATGAGGTTTTCCGTATCCGTAGGAATTGTTCGGAACAATGCCAGTATATTGGTCACTGTATGCCGTACCGATCAAGTCATTCTTGAATGAAGAATACGATGCTCTCGGACAAGACTCTAGATAGAGGGCGGCAATTCCGGCAACGACAGGCGATGCCATAGATGTACCTCCGTTTCTTGCATGCCAACCATTGATATCAACATTGTTGTTATAAGTAGGTGAGGCCAACATCCACATGGGCCCTGCAGCAAGTGCTACATCTCCACTGGCAGTAACATCTGGTTTGATCACGTTATGTCTGGAGGGTCCTTTACTCGAGTTAGGACTTAATTGCCCTACCGGAGTATTGTCACTGGGGGTGTAATAGGTATTGTTTTTATTCGTATGTCCTTTACGATTTCTCATATTACCAACAGAGATAACTTTTTCAGAGCAATTCCAGGAAGAAACGATCGATTGTTCCTCATCCGGCATTTGGTAATGAATGATCTCAGGTACCACAGATGGAGAGGGTAGTGAAGTAACAAAGTCATTTAACCCTAGCCATGCACCGCTCCATATGTCGTACAATCCGGACCCTTCGGTCATAAATCTGAAATTATAGGATGTTGAATCTACATTGGTGAAAAGAACCTGAATTCGAAGGTCATCATTGATCTGTTCAGGGTAAATTTCTATTGTCGCAATCCGATTGCCCAGATCATTGTAAATGGTATCGTAAAGAACTCCACCTAATGCTGTGTTTGCGGGGATGAAATCTGTTCTTCCCCTGAATCCATAGGTCGGTGATGGCCTGTCTGCTCCGAATGCGTAATTATAGTTTGCGTTGGAAATGTCAGACCACAGGTCAAAATAGATCGTATTAGCTCCAAAGGCCGCTGAGCCACTTGGATTATTTCTTAACCAGACAAAAGTTGTATCAGCAGTAGGAGTTCCCCGAACGTGATATTTTCCTTTAGCTCCTGAGTTTCCAGCTGCGCATACAATAATTCTACCTGGTTTTTCATCGAGTAAACTTTCCATGTATTCACTCGCGGGGTCATCTCCATCATGGCTTCCTAAATAAGAGCCTAAACTTAAATTAACCACGGCAGGCATTCCCAGTGTGTCAGCCACTTTGAAGATGTAATCGCAGGCATCTGCTATGGTCATAGTCCAGTTTGGAAGGCTAAAATTCGATTCAACAATGATCAGATTTGCTTCAGGTGCCATTCCTCTGTTCTGACCATTGGCATTTGCGTTTCCGCATGCCATACCGGCGACTGTAGTACCATGACCTGTACCATTTTCGGTGCTGATACAAGTACCATTGTTGATCTGCTCTTCATTCCAGACAATTCCATATCCGTAAGGTGACGCCGGGCCGCCGCTGGAAAGCGTATGGTCCCAGTATCTAAGGACTCTTGTTGTTCCGTCATCATTTTTAAAATCTGGGTGGGTGAAATCCAATCCCTGATCCACGATCCCAATGATAACTCCTTTTCCTGTATAAGGGGAATCAAGTCCTCCGGTTCCATTATGTACTTGATTTACATAATGAAGAAGTCTCGCAGAATCTGCTAGAGCAGTTGGAATGGCATTGTCAAAATAAAAATCATCGATCGATTCTGATTTCACCAGTTCTTGCAGATGACTTAAACTAGACTGAATGTATATCCATTTAGGAGTTACATGATGAATGTTAATCTTATTCTTCGATAAATTCTCCATGTTTGTTAAAGAATATGGGACTGCGAATGAGCTCACTACTTCCTTTTTTGTTAGGTCCATGAAAGAATATCCCGGGATAGGTTTTTGAGCTAATACCATGAATAGCGGAGCGAACAGAAATGTAAGAAAACTTATTTTGAAAGGGATGCGGCTAGCCATTGATAATTGTTTTTAACCTTGTGACGTAAATATAGACCGAAAGGTAAAAAAATAAAAGCTGACTAATTGAATTTAACTAATTTAGAACCTTAAGAATTTGCAATCATTATTATGAAGAAGACAATAATCAAATTGAGCCTTGCCGTATTTGCATTAGGAATCGCTAATGTTATTTATGGACAAGAGACGAAGGAGATCCTAAACTGGTACAATGGTAAAAAACCAGGTATGGAGACAGAAAAAGCATATAAAATGCTTAAGAAAAGAAAATCCGAAACTGTAGTTGTAGCCGTTATCGACTCGGGAATTGATATTGAACATGAGGATCTTAAAGGTAAGATTTGGGTGAACAAAGATGAGATCCCAGGGAACAAGATCGATGATGATAATAACGGGTATGTTGATGATGTATATGGATGGAATTTCCTTGGTAACTCAAATGGTGAAAATCTGAACGAGGCAAATCTTGAGAAAACTAGATTATTAAGAAAGTATACAGCAAAGTTTGATAAGGTTGATCCTGAAACTCTTTCTGCTGACGAGAAAAAAGAATACGAGCTTTATCAAGAAGTGAAAACTGATGTAGAAGCAGAAATTGAAATGTATTCTTCAGTGATTGCGCAATTGGATATGATGCCTCAAATGATCCAGCAAATTCCTGTTATGGTTAGCTCTCAAATCGGGAAGACTGATTATACATTGGAAGATCTTGAAAAGTGGAAGCCAGACAATGATCAGATGAAGCAATTGAAAAGAGCAGCGAAAGCAATTCTAACTGGTGACCTTACAATGGAGGTGATCGATAAGCAGAAGGCTCAGATTCAGGGAATGCTTGATTACAATTTGAATGTGAACTACATAGATCGCGAATTGATTGGTGATAATCCTGATGATTTCAGTGATAAAAATTATGGTAATTCAGATGTAGAAGGACCAGACGCGTTGCACGGAACTCACGTAGGTGGAATTATTGGTGCGGTAAGAGGAAATGAATTAGGTGGTGATGGTGTTGCTGAAAATGTATTGTTGATGTCTGTTCGTGCTGTGCCTGATGGTGATGAATTCGATAAGGATATCGCTTATGCCGTTCGTTATGCAGTAGATAATGGTGCTCAAGTGATCAATATGTCATTTGGTAAAGCATACTCTCCTCATCAGAAGGAAGTGTACGAAGCATTCAAATACGCTGATTCAAAAGGAGTTCTTTTGGTTCATGCAGCAGGAAATGATAATGCGAATGTAGATTCAGTAGGAAATTTCCCAACATCGCTTTACTCATTCCAGACGAGTCCATTGGATCACTTCCTTACTATCGGAGCTTCTACGAGATTTCCTAAAAAGGAATTGGCAGCTACATTCTCTAATTACGGACAAACTAAAGTTGACGTATTTGCACCAGGATTTGAGATCTACAATACTGTTCCTCAAAGTGACTACATGAAACTTCAGGGAACTTCAATGGCTGCGCCAATGGTTTCTGGTGTTGCAGCGATGTTGAAGTCTTATTTCCCAACTCTGACAATGAAAGAGATCAAGGATATTATGCTTCAATCTGCAACAAGTTACAAAGGAAAGCAGCAGTATAAGCCTGGAACAGAAGATCTAGTTGATTTCGCTTCTCTATCAGTAACGGGAGCTGTAATCAATGTGAAGTCAGCTGTGAAAATGTGCATGAAACTTGAAAAGTCTAAAGCTTCAAAATAATTTTTCATAA
>Ga0208671_10000196_pt1 | contig 36923 bp, 35 predicted proteins | sample ColrivemetaGS759_FD_187606 | JGI IMG/M metagenome (GOLD analysis project Ga0208671, IMG submission 187606) | Estuarine microbial communities from the Columbia River estuary - Ebb tide ETM metaG S.759 (SPAdes) (version 2) | ecosystem: Environmental > Aquatic > Marine > Intertidal zone > Estuary ...
CTTGCTCATGGTAATAAGTATTGTGAGACTAATAGATTGCCCTAGTCTCTTGGGCGTTGACATAGACATCCCCTAAGGAATGTTTCGGATAGTGAACCCTCATCAGTATGTCTGAAAGAAGCCTAGGCCTTTCACGAAGCCTACATAGTCTAGTGCTTCATCTTGTGTCATGCCTAGACTCCAATCCATTCGGTGAAGGAATGAATCCCCATTGAATGCTTGTACCTCTTGGAATTCTAGACCATCACGAAAGAAGGTATTGATGATTACCTTGTAAGTTCCGAACTTGTAAGTGATTTGGTTGCCTTTGTTCATGTTTTCTAGGGTTTTAAGTATGTTTCGCATTTGCTCATCAGTACGGCTTTGGCCGTAGACATACTAGGTGGGCGTTGGGCAGGTTCTCCGAAGTTCTTCCCTGCTTACTAAGCCCACCAAGTACCCTTGCTCACAAAGCGAATGCTCTGTGACCACCTTGGTGGCTCCCCATTTAGATGCGCCCATCGTTCCCTTGCTCTCCCTATACCGCTAGATGTCTAGTGGTGTAGTTACCCCAAGGTGATTTGGCAAGTCTCAGTTTCGCAGGCTTCGGCTCTCAGTTTCGTTCCTCCTCCGCAGAGCATTCCAAGCGGACATCCGCTTGGGGCTAAGTTCGGGCTTGGTCTACTAGTGGAGGCCTCTCGTGGCTCACTTGCGACTTTGCATCCTAGTTCCTCCGTTGATACCGCCTGCTTTCAGCGCATTTGGTCACTCAAATCTACTTTCGTATCCTATAGCCTTTCGGGTTGGGAGGGTAGGTTTTTTCTAGCGCTTTATCCGATGTCTTGGTCGGGCTTACTAGAGGCGGTGGTCAGTCAGTCATTCAGTTCGTGTTGTTTGATGGTTCAAAGGTAGTCGCAGAGATTTAATAAAAAAATTTTGTAAGTACTTGATACTCAGTGGGTTACGAAAAAAAATCTGACATAACTGCTTGATTCTCAGTTAGTTACACATAAAAAAACCTCTTGAAAAAAAAAGTGAAAGTTTTTTCTAACTGCTTGATTTTCAGTCAGTTACAAACGTAATTTATACTCATTCTAAATAAGGAATTAGCGGATATGAACCTAAGTCCTTGATTATCAGATACTTACGTATTATGGCCAAGTCTAAGGCCCAATGGATAGGTAAGTGTATGATGTACACTAAGTCTTTTATATGAGTATGTAATCCCGCCTATGCGCTTGATACAAAATAGATTGCAGGCTTCCAAATAAAAGTGCGTTAAGTTTATGTTAAATCTACTTAGTGTATAAAGTACACACAGATTTGGACACGTAACTACTTGATTATCAGGCACTAAGCACTTCTCCGCAAAAAGGTATCCGTACCCCATAACGCACAAAGTGCGCTTAAAACGGCTTTAAATGCGTCATGTCACACGGATGACATATGCAAATATTTTGTACACATTTAACACACATTTAACATTGTAATTGTACATGCTACACTAAGGGTATGTGTACCCAACATTGGATGTTACAACATGCATTTCTAGGTGGGGCAGTTTAGGTGGGGGATTGTCCTGCCCAAAAGCATTTCCGTGTTTGAACATCAATCGTTTCGGGTTTACTCCCGGCATCGGCTAGACTTTATTAGGGAAGTCTAACTATGTTAGGCAAAACGCTGAAATGTTAGGGAAGTCTAACACAATTGGGTGGGGGGTGGGTTTGGGATTTGGTTTCCGGTTGTTTTGCGTTGCCGCATCGCATCGCATAATCCCCACACCACATATAACTCACCATTTTTTGCTATCAGTATGCGCCAAGCAGTTAAAGTTTTGCTTTAAGGTTGACTTTATCATTTTTTTTCGCTAACTTCGCACCACCGAATGCGGTGATACTGCATTAAGAGCAACTCAATAAGAAGGTCGGGTTGGTTAAAACCCCCCTCCTGATTAGAGAAAACACAAATAAGAGGTTGCTCGTTGAGTCAGCAATTCGGGGTGCTATTATTTATATATTTGTCGTATGAAACTACGAGTTATAAGGTACTATAGTGCTGACGATTACACACTTGGTATGCTATTAGACGAAACAAGTGGACGAAAGTTCCTAGCCTACACTCTTGAAGACGAACACAGAGAGGTAAAGGTGGCTGGAGAGACTAGAATTCCCGCCGGGACATATAACATTACCCTCAGGAAAGTTGGAGGGTTCCATTCAAAGTATTCTACTAAGTATGGTTCAATGCACAAGGGGATGCTATGGGTTAGAGATGTACCGGGATTTGAATATATTCTTATTCATACGGGAAATACGGACGAGCATACTGCTGGTTGTTTGTTAGTTGGAAATACATCAGACTATAAAGGTATAATTGGCTCGTCTGTAGACGCATATAAGAGAATATACCCTGCAATAGCAAAAGTTCTTACTGATGGAGGCTCTGTAGAAATAACATACGAGAACTACGACCTGTAAAAAAACGAATAAAAAGAATAGTTAAATTTGCAACTATGAAAACGATTAAAGATACCGACCCCAAGAAGACGAAGAAGTCTACTCATTCAGTTATGCCTATGACTCCTGCAGAGCAAAAGGAATTTAAAGAAATGATGTGGCGCAAAAAGAATGAAATATCTTCATCTGCCCCAGTTGGCGGTGAGGCCCAGCGCAGTAAGTATGAGGAGCGTTTCGCAAGAATCCGCGACAGATTTGAGGCTGGAGGTAAACTTCGCGAATCATCTCGTGCCTATAGGCATGGTGGTAAAATGAAAAAATGAAAACCAAGAGAAAAGAGGTAATGGTCTCTGCTCCAGATGGATACCACTGGATGGTTGAGCGCGGGCGTTATTATCTTATGATTGGAGATTATAAAAAACATAATGGGGCTGCAAAACAAGTTCCGTTTAAAGTTAAGTAATAGTAATGCAAGCAAAGAAGAAAAAACCTACTGAACCTAAAAACAATAGGCAATATAATAGAATTCTAAGACGGGTTGAGAAAAATAGAAACAACCTTGAAAAGACTTCTCCTATATACCAAGATTTGGATAGCCAATACAGCGTTCCGGAAGGTTACCCTTCTCTTGAAGAGTTTGCTAATCAAAGAGAGGCTGATAGAATATATGGTCAAGCGCATCCTTTAAGAGGGTATACTGCTCAAATTCCCCTTGGCCCAATTGCTTATGAAAGATGGCTTGGCCCGCGTAGAAGTAGAGATGGTAAAGATTATAGACTTCCATATTTTGCTGAAAGAACAATAAGCAGAGGAAATCCTTATAATGTATGGAATACCGAGGGAACTGGTAAAAAAACAAAGTCAGAGCAAGATTGGTATTCTAACTTTGGTGCAACAACCAGCAATGCTGGAGAATATTATCCTACTTGGCAGGCTAATAGGAACATGAAGAAAGGTCACCAAATTGAAAAATCAAACAGAACTTTATTAGGTAAAGTAAAGCATACTCCCGGCTCTATAGTTCCACAAGCGAATATTTTGCTTGGCGGAGGAGCGTCTACGGGTGGAAATAGAATTCTTGACTGGCCACTAGAAGTTGGAAGTGTTGCGTTAGCAGCAAAAAATATCTATAATGCTGGTCGCAAACTCAGACCATCATATTCAGCATCTTCATCTGGATATAGTTCAGCAGCAAAAGATTCTGGCCGTTTTGCCGGTATTGGACTTGCCAACTTAGGAATGGCAAAAACAGCGTGGGATTTAAATGGTCAAGAGTTAGTTGTTCCGACAAGCGGATTTAAAGTTAATCCTTACATCGGCGCAATGCGCAGAACTAGAAGAGAAGGAAAAGAAGAACAAGAAAAATACAAACGCTATAACAGGCTCAAGCCAGAGGCTCAGGAAAAAAGAAAAGAGGCTGAGCAAAAAAAAGTATCTAATCTTGTTAGACTGTATCAACAGCGCTATGGTGTTGAGCCGACCTATGGAATAAGTCCAAATTCAAGTACTACTTCAAAGTATGGCGGTCTTGACCCTAACGGCAGTGACGTTAATCGTTATTAAAGTATTATAGCCTCGCTTCCGTCTAGTTTCCTGTAAAATTTTGTTACAAACAAACGACCTTTCTGGGTTAATGCGTAACGAACCTTGTAGTTAAATCTGGTCATTTCAGAACGAAAGTATTCAGAAACCTCATCGTTTACCGTCTTGGTAAGTTTATCATACTTTTTATATAAATAATCTTTTCCAAGTAAAGGATATATAATCCGCTGCTTAAGTTTTAATTCGCTTTGAAGCATATGCTCAGATATTGCTTCTGCTGTAAAAAACTCATAGTCATAAGCAAACAATAGAAATTCCATTTCTGACGGACTAACGTCATAGTTTGTTGTCATGTCCCTTAAGCACAACTTATAATACTTTAAGTAATTTGCTTTTATTTTATCTGTTGGCATATAAGCAAACTCTCTGGCTTTACTTGGCTTAGACATCATTTGAATTTTAGTTAAATTTGTACAAAATTAAAAAAACTAGACATGGCTCAGTTAACTGGCAATAAAGTAAAAGATACATACGGTCAACTTCTTAAAGTACAAACTTCCGGAATTACTACAACACGCAAAACCGTAGAAAGCGGAATCGGTGAAGCAACCGCCCTTAGCGTTGGAAGTACTAGTGTTGGATTAACAAACCCGTATGCAACATCAGTACCTTCAAGTAATACTTTAAGTACCGCCTTGTTTCTTGATACAGATGGCCAAATTAAAACAAGGTCGCTAGGAAACCAAGCATTTGAAAATCTTGCTCCAGTAACAGACTACGACACCGGGTGGATTGAAATGGATTCTTTTGATGGAGTAAGCGGTTTGTTTAAACTTGATTCAAATCCTAATGCACCTAAGTATAGAATTGTAAATAGACAAGTTTTTCTTAAAGGATTTTTTGTTCTTCCTGTAACATCTTTGTATCAAGACCAAAATTCTCCAGCGGTAAGTATTTATAGCGATGTAGAAACCATTCAGTCTTCTACCCTCGCCACACTTAATACAGGCGTAACACCTACGGCAGATGGAAGAATTATTTTAAATAAAATTTTTAATAATGATTTCTTTTATCTTGACGAAGATGAGCATGGCGCTTTGTTTCTTCCAATGTTTAGATATGGTGTAGACCCAACATCTACACGAAAGTTTATGTACAACACGTTTGCTGCTTTTAAATTTAACTCAGACTTAACTGCTGAAGTTCAGTCTATGCACTACTATGAGCAAGCGGGCCAAGTAAATGCTATCCCGATGCATCAATCGGCTACTCATGAAGTGATTAATAAGTTTATTGGAGGTTCCGGATATACGTTTATGAACTATGATGGTACTGGTCAATACTATACTCATTTCTTAAATAATACAGACAAACGCGCTGTTACTGATTCTAATGTTGAAATTCCATATACATTCTTAGGTGATGGGGCTGACATGAACACTTGGGGTGGTGTCATAGTTCCTTTGGACGGGATTAGTTTCTTTTTATCAAGAAACCTATCTTTGTCTCAAATTCACCCTTAATGAAATGGAACTACCAGAAGAATTAATTAAAAAAATTCAAGAAAAGATTCTTGAGATTCAGGACTTAGTCAAGGATTTCAAAGTTGATGATTTTGAATATGTATTTATTGGAGGACAGTATAAAGAAGCAGAAGAAGGTTCTGATTTTAGTTCAATGGATGTAATCTACTCTATGAAAGTTAACTCCGAAGAATCTTTAGATGAGTACCTATCATTTGTGTCAAATGCTTATTCCGATGAAGTAAGAAATGAATTTCCAAAAGGAGACACTTCAGACATTAATTTTTGGCTGAACCTAGGAGATTCAGATGATAGCATAAATTAAATGAAATGGATATTATTAGAAAAATTATTATTGGGGACAACCCCAAGAACGCTATGGCGTACTATGTAGGTATGTCTATTGGCGAAAGTGAAGTATGTAATATTGAGTTTGATGAGCGTACCTTTCACATGACCGGAAATATTTGCTATGTTATTTACATTTCTACTCCAGATGTTGGTATTATGAGATGGAAAAAAATTGACAAGTGTCCGGTTATCGTAGAGTACGATTGTAAATTCAATTAATATGAATCCCTTAAGAGATTTTATTATACATCTTCCTAAGAAGGTTAATGATACTGTTAATGTAGGTGGGGTTGAACTTTATATGGAAACAAAGTTTGATGAGTTCAATCACCGCTACAATTTCGCTGAAATAACCGCTGTCCCAACAAAGTATAAATTGGGTGCTAAGGTAGGAGATACTCTCTATTTTCATCATCACATTATTAGTAATACTCAGTTATTTATATACGAAAACCACTATATTGTTTCATATTCAGAAGAGAATGGTTATCATAACCATGCATACGCATATGAAACAGAAGATGGCCTTTATATGCTTGGAGACTGGGTATTTGTTGAAAGCATAAGCGAAAACAAAGAAGAAACTAGCGCTTCCGGATTAATAGTTAGTTTATCTAAACCGGAAGAAAAAGAAGGAAGATTGCTTTATATAAACAAAGCAACTGAAGAGATGGGATTAAAAGTTGGAGATGTAATTGGATTTTCTAAAAATTCAGATTATCAGATGACTCTCAAAGACGGAAGAAAAGTTTGGAGAATGAGAAATGATGACTTAATGTATGTCAAAGAAAATTGAATTCACAACACTTGATGCAGCCTATAGATTAATGAAGTCTATGGAGATTGCTATTGATAATATGATTACAGAAATACGAAAACCTGTTGACCAAGAACTTAGTGGTTCTCAACGAAAAGCAGAACTACAGTCAATAAAACAAACGGCAGTAGATGCACGTGAATTATTGCAAGAGCGGCAAAGACTAGAGGGACTCATTAAAGAACTTTCTGATTCTGGCAACATAAGCGATGCTTCAGATTTTTCTGGCGGTTTTGCAGAGCAGTTTAGTAAATAAAAGCGTGGCTGGATTAGTAGAAATAAAAGGATACGATGATTTTATCGTCAACTTATGTCCTGACGGAACGGCTGGAGAAGTCAATCTATTGGCTGACATTTATATTCAATTTCCTAAACAGCCTTCATCTGATTTAATTTTATTTTCCAACCTTCCCAAAGAAGAACAATATTGGAAAAGAATTGAGCCTCCTACTGACTTAACTAAAATTAGGTCTATGGATGAATGGTCGGAAATGCCTAGAGAGTTTAGAGAAAAATACTCATCTTATATTAAAGAAGAATTTAGAAGAAGAAGGCATGGTGTATGGTTCATGAATAATGGTGTTCCAACATACATTACAGGAAGACACTATATGATGCTTCAATGGAGTAAGATTGACATTGGGTATCCAAACTATTTGGCCTTTCAAAGAGATTTGTTTCTTCATGAAGCAGCGTGCGAACTTGACCCAAGAAGTCTTGGACAGTTATACACAAAGTGTAGACGTTCTGGATACACAAATATGTCAGCCTGCATACTTGTAGATGAGGCTACACAAGTAAAGGACAAACTATTAGGCATAATGTCTAAAACAGGTAAAGATGCTCAAGAAAACATTTTTATGAAAAAGGCTGTGCCTATCTTTTTGTCTTATCCTTTTTTCTTTAAACCAATTCAAGACGGTACTACAAATCCCAGAATGGAACTAGCATTTAGAGAACCATCTAAGCGAATTACAAAAAAGAATAAAACATCACAAAGAGGCGAGGCTCTTAATACAATTATCAATTGGAAGAACACAACCAATAACGCTTATGACGGTGAAAAATTACATTATCTTTATCTTGACGAATCAGGAAAATGGGAAAAACCAACTGACATAAGAGAGTCTTGGCGGATTCACAGAACGTGTTTAATTGTTGGTAGGAAAGTTGTAGGTAAAGCGTTGGTTGGGTCTACAGTAAACCCATTAGAAAAAGGAGGAAAGGAATTTAAAGAACTCTGGAGAGATTCAGACCCTAAAGAAAGAAATGCAAATGGAAGAACGAAAACAGGATTATACAGGATATTTGTTCCGGCTTATCAGGCCCTTGAAGGATTTTTTGATAAATACGGCAACGCCGTGGTTGAAGACCCAGATAAACCTTTTATTGGGCTTGATGGAGAGGTTATTAGTATTGGTGCTAAAACTTATCTTAAAAATGAGCGTGATGCTCTTAAACATGATGCTCGTGAACTTAATGAGGTTATACGACAATTTCCTTTTACCACAGATGAAGCGTTTCGGGACTCTATTGAAGGGAGCCTTTTTAACATCGGTAAGATATATGAGCAGATTACCTATAATGAGACATTGTATCCAAGCCCTATCCGCGTTGGTAACTTTGTTTGGAAGGATGGTAAGCCTGATACGGAAGTAATATTTGTTCCAGACCCTAATGGTAGATGGAGAATAAGTTGGCTTCCAAAAAAAGAAAATAGAAACATTAAAGAATATAAAGGCAGTAAGTTAGTTGCACCTAAATCTGATATTGGAGTTGGAGGAGTTGACTCGTATGACATTGATGCCACTGTTGACGGGCGCGGCTCTAAGGGTGCTTGCCATTTATATACTAAGTTTAATATGGAAGCACCTCCGAATACCTTTGTTGCAGAATATGCGAGTAGGCCTCCTTTGGCTAAAATATTTTACGAAGATGTTTTAATGGCTGCATTCTTTTATGGATTTAGTTTATTAATAGAAAATAACAAATACGGCATTGTTAGATACTTTGAAAGCAGGGGTTACGATGGATACTTAATGGAAAGACCTGAACATTTAGGTGGTTCAACATCTAAAGTAAGCGTTAAAACAAAAGGCATTCCTTCAAACTCTCAGGATGTTATTCAGGCCCATGCTCAGTCTATTGAAGCGTACATTCATAACCATGTTGGATACAATGAGTCTACCGGTGAGTACGGAAAAATGTACATGGACAAAACTCTTGAAGATTGGATTGGATATAAAATAGACAATAGAACAAAGTTTGACTTAACAATTAGTTCAGGCTTAGCGCTTCTTGCTGCACAAAAAACAAAAATTAAAGAGAGGTCAACGGACTTTTCAGAGAAAAAATTCCTACGAAGGTATAAAGACACTATACGTTAATATATCATTGTGATTTTCAATATATTTGCACAATACAATAGAATCCCATAATATGGACAGTAACCAGAATAAAAAGTTCGGGACTTTTCCAGACCCTTTTGCAGACCACGTCATAAAGTCTTCTAAAGGTTACGGACTTAAATACGCCAAGGCAATTGAGTCTCAATGGGGCAATGCGGACTCACATACATCTTTGTACAGACAAAGACTAAAGAAATTTGAAGAGTCTAGAGATTATGCTGCTGGAACTCAAGATACAAATATATACAAACAAATCCTAAATAGCCTTGACCCAAATAATGGAGATGGCACGCTTTTGAATATTGACTGGTCTCCGGTTCCGATTATTCCAAAGTTTGTAAAAATTGTAGTAAATAAAATTTTATCCAAGAAGCCATACCCAAATGTGGAGGCTATTGACCCGGTATCTCTTACTGAAAAAGAGTTTGAAAAAAACAAAATTCTTTTTACTCTTGAAAATAAAGAGATGATGCAGGAACTTGAGAACGCTGGACTTAAAGTTCCAGTTAATCTCAAATCTCTTCCTGAAACATCTGAAGAAGCAGAAATCTTTTTTGAAACTCATATTAAAATTGCAAGTGAAATTGCTGCACAGATTGCAACAAACTTAACACTTGAGTGGAATGAGTTTAATGATACTATCTACAGAAGGGCTGTAGAAGATTTAGTTACATGCGGTATGGCTGTAATTAAAAGAGAAAATGACCCTAACTATGGTATTCGTGAAACGTATGTAGACCCCGCATACTTTATTCACTCTTATACTGAAGACGCAACCTTTTCTGATTTGGTCTACGCTGGACATATTAAAAGAATGTCCATTAATGATTTAAAAAGAATCGTAGGTAATGAACTTACTGAGGAGCAATACGAAAAAATTGCTAATCAGGTAAAGAACAAATACAATAACGACCCAAGAAGATTTGGAAGTTCTCAGTTTGATACTAACACTAGCAAACAAGTATTTGGTTATGATGAGTTCCTTATTGAAGTTCTTGACTTTGAATTTCTCACCGTTGATAATGTATTTTACGAAGAGAAACAATCCAGATTTGGTAATGTCGGATTTTACAACAAAGGTTTTGCTTACACCCCGCCTCAAGGCTCTGTATTTGACAGAAAGCCCGTTAATATGCAGACTGCTACAGTCTATGGAGGCACTTACATTATGGGTTGTGAGTATATAGTAAAATATGGAATGAAGAACAACATTCCTAAAAATATTCACGACATCTCAAGAGCAAGGCTTTCTTATTCTGTTGCTGCAACAAATATCCGCAGAATGATTCCCAAGTCTATGGTTTCGGGGATTATTGGATTTGCTGACCAACTTCAAATTACACATCTTAAAATTCAACAGGCAATTGCTAAAGCAAAACCAGACGGAATTATTGTTGATATTGAAGGACTTGAAAATGTTCAACTTGGAATGGGTGGCGAACTTCAGCCACTTGATATTCAAGACATTTATGAGCAAACCGGTATATTTTATTACCGCTCAAAGAATCCAGAAGGCGGATTCCAAAATCCTCCTATCAGAACAATTGATAACCAAATTCGCAACATCAACGAACTAATAGCCTTGTATAATCACTACTTAAGAATGATTCGTGATGCTACGGGAATTAATGAGGTGATGGATGGAACTACTCCAAAAGGGGAGCAACTTGTCGGAGTAAGAGAACAAGCAATGAATGCTGGCAATAATGCTATCTATGATATTACTCATGCGTCACTTGTTCTGTATAGAAAAGTTTGTGAAGATGTTGTTAGATGCATTCAGATTCTACCTAAACAATCTGTTATTTACAAAGTGTACGAAAAGGCTATTGGTAAAGAGTCTATGAAGGTTCTTAATCAATTCAGAGATTTACCTATGTACAATTTTGGTATCAAGGTTGTTACAGAGATGAATGAAATTGATAGGGTTCTTTTAGAACAAAACATTCAACAGTCTTTGGCTCAAAAAGAGTTAGACATTGAAGACGCTATTGCAATTCGCAGACTCAAAGATATTGACCAGGCCGAAAGACTTCTTGTTGTAAGACGGAAGAAAAGAATTGCTAGACTTCAAGAGCAGAATCAGCAAAACATAATGGCTCAGGCTAATGCTAACGCTCAGACTCAACAGATGGCTTCCCAGTCTAAGTCTCAAGAAATTCAACTTACTGGTCAAGTAAAAGCGCAAATTTCTCAACTTGAAGCCCAACTTGAAATTCAAAAAATGCAAATGCAGCATCAGTTCAACATGGAACTTGAAAGAATTAAAACTGAGACTTCTGCATTTATGAAACAATCTGACCATCAGATGCGTACTCAAATTGAAAATAAAAGAGAAACCGCAAAAGATGAAAGAGTTAAAAAACAAGCAATTGAGCAGTCTAAACTCATTTCTCAAAGACAAGGCAATAGAGACGAACTCCAAGAGCCTGAAGAAGACCTTCTTTCTCAGTTGATGGGCATGTAAAATATTGGTTTTAAGTAAGTTGTATATTTGCATAAACCATTTGTTTTATTTGTTTTTTCTTTTATTATGTCTTACTTGAACATTATTGCTCCAGCAAATCACGCCCTGCAATCATTTGGGCAGTCTGGATTTAGACTTATTGACCCTACTGTTACTGTAAATCCAGAGGGCGAGTTTTACAGAGTTATCTATGCTTTAGATGATTCTATTATTTCTACTGTTTCTGCTAAAGGAGATTCTTTATCAAGCATTCCCGTACTTGCTGGCGCTGTTCTTTATGGACTTTTCAGTGAAGTTTATTGTGAGACTGGTGTAATCATTGCATACATCGCCTAATGTTATTGGGTCTTGGATTGCAGTTAAATCTGCTAAAAGGAAGAATCAAGCAGGCCTTGAAAATCTGGAACATCAGAAATAAAAAATGGAATACTGAAACCTCTAAATGGAATCATAGATGAAACTCACAGACGAATATATTAAAGACACATACGGAAACGTCCTTACCATTGGAACCGTTTCTGGGCATCCAGTATCCGGAGTATTGTTTAATGGATATGGAGATACAATTGAGTCTATTGAAATTAAACATGGCGCTTTTCCTGCTACAAGCGTAAAAGTAACAAGCACTGTACATGGATACTCTTTGCTTTTAGGAGGTAGCGACATTTGGTTTACAAGACCATATCAAAACTCTTACATTAGAGCAGCAGCCCTTGGTTCTGAAATTCGCTTTACTGCAAGTAACGCAACGCTTCACGACAAAAGCCCAATTACTATTAAACCAAATGGTAATGTACTTATTAATACAACCATTGATTCTGGATATAATCTTAGAGTAAATGGCACGCTTACTTCGGGAAGTTTAGATGTAGATGATGCTATTGTTGCTGATTCTGTTACGGCTGTTTCTTTAGTTGGTGATGGAATTCAATCAAACTCTACTGTTACTGCTACTGACTTTATTGCAAGTGGAATTTTAGATGCTTCAGGAATTAGAACTCTCGCACCTCTTAACGAGCAACAAGTTGCTGAAATTCGTTTTGGAGACGTTGCAGCCTCTGGTACTCAAATTGTTTTAGACAATGTTAATTATATCCCTATTGAAATTAACGGGATTACATTTAAACTTCTTATTTCTTTATAATGGCAAGTATTACTATTCAACCTAAAACATATCCCAACGGAACTGCCGTTGGAATGGAAGTAGTTGCTACTTCATTTAGTGCTATGGCTACTTATTGTGACCTTTATTGCAAACTTGTAGATGCTGAAGATGAAACTCTATACGAGTGCAATATTCTTCTTGCTGACGAAGACTTTGCAAACTGGGGAGCAGATAATGGTTATATCATTGACTTTGCAGCAGCAAAACTAGAAGTTAATATTGTAGAATAATGGCAACATCAGTAAACTTAGACATCTCCAAAAGAGTTGATATAACTTGCAGAAAAGGCGATAGTTTTAGTTTGGAAATGAGTTAGAAGAGCCAGAACAGGACTTGCTATCTCAGTTGATGGGCATGTAAAATATTGGTTTTAAGGAAGTTGTATATTTGCACTATGGCTTATCAGATTAATCTTGATACATCACAAAGAGTAGACATTACTTGTCGCAAAGGCGATACATTTACTCTTGTTCTAACATTTAATGATGAATTTGGTATTCCATTAGATTTAAACGGATATGTTTGGAGTCTTGATGTAAGAGAAACAGATACATCATCAGGTACAATTATAGATGCAGACCAGTTTTCATATACTGGAACATCTGATGGCAATCTAACAATAAAAGCAGATGCTTTAACGATGGCTCTAATTGAAGGTGGTATTTATGTATATGACTTACAATCAAGTAATGTTGGTAATGTTAAAACTTGGCTTTACGGTATATTTAAAATAAACGAGGACGTTACATTATGAGTAATATAACTGTAAATAGCGGAGAAAATATAAATGTAAGTGTAAAACAATCAACACTTCAAAATACCGTAGTAATACCAAAAGGACAAACATCTTTGTCTGTAAAAGGCGTTACTGGTGGCGGAGGAGATGCTCATTTTGTATTTACTCAATCAATCCCAGAATCTATTTGGGAGATTACTCATAATCTAGGAAAGAAACCATCGGTAACGGTAGTTGACTCAGGTGACTCTGTTGTTGTTGGCGAAATAGAATATATCAACCTTAACTCTGTACGTTTAACATTTGCTGGAGCCTTTAGCGGTAAAGCATACTTTAACTAATAACGATGGCTATTAATTATCTATCATCCATTAACCTTGGCAAACTGGAAATCCAGAATGCACGTGTACACAACTTGGCTAGCGCTCCATCAAACCCTGTTGCTGGTCAGATTTACTATGACACTACGTCATTTACAATGTACTTCTACAAAATTGTATATGATGGGTCAAACAATATTATAAGCCAAGGCTGGGTAGATATCCAAGGTGATATTCAAGAGGTAATTGCAGGTGACGGTCTTACTGGCGGTGGTGCTAGCGGTTCGGTAACACTTAACGTAGGTGCCGGTACTGGTATTACCGTTGCTGCTGATTCGGTAGGTCTTGACACACTCCACACTAGAAACGTAGCGCACGACAGCATCACCCTTACGGCAGGCGCTGGCTTGACTGGTGGCGGTGATATCACTACTTCTCGCACGTTTGCTGTAGGTGCAGGTACTGGTATTACTGTAAATGCTGATAGCATTGAGTTGACCAACTCCGGCAACCTGACTCAGTATAAGTTGTTGATGTGGGGTGCCAACCAACTTGAGCAACCAAACATTACACGCACGGTAGACCAAAGTAGTAACGAGACAATCACGTTCGGTGGTGCTGCGGTTGTTATTGCTGGTAACCTTACCGTAAATGGTACTACTACTAGCGTAAACTCTAATGAGGTAAATATCGGTGATTCAATCATCAAGTTGAACTCTGATGAGACTGGCACCGCTTCACAAAACGCAGGTTTTGAAGTAGAGCGTGGCACTGACGCTAACGTGTCCTTCATCTGGGATGAAACCAACGACTACTTCTCTACGATTGACCAGCCATTCCATATTGGTAACGTAGCCACGATGACTCCTGACGGTACGGACTTCTTCTATATGTATGAGAATGCTACAGGAGAGACTGGTATCGTTAAGAAGGCAAACGTCAATACTGTCGCTGACCTTTTGGGCGCTCCTAAGTGGTTTACCCTTGACTCAACGCAAGATTCTGTTAGTAAAGTAGGAAACACGTACACAATCACTCACGACTACAATACTCAGCGCATTATGGTTCAAGTGGTTGATTCAACTACGTTTGAGACTGTGTTTGTTGATACGGCTAGACCTACCACTAGCACGGTCACTATTGCATTCGCTGCAACGGTTACTGAGGGCGCTTATATCGCAATCCTATCTGCTGCTAAATTGAACGGTGATAGCCTCGTTTACGAAGGATTGACTCAATCACCCTGATAACTAACGGATGACCGCTTATGGAGGGGGCAGGCTAATACCTAGTCCCCTTCTTTTTTGTATTTTTGACAATCAGTAGATTACAAAGAATATGTCTCAAAAGTTTTTAAGTAGTATTAAGTTAACGGGGCTTACAGGGGGCTCTATTCTGAAGATAAATGCTGATGGCATTATTGTTGAGGCTGTTGCTGGAACCGATTACATTACTAGCGTATCTGCTGGTAACCTAGATTCTCTCACGGATGTAGTTATTACTAACCCATCTGCTGACCAGATTCTAGTCTACGGACAGCCAGTGGGTGGAGAACCGGGAGTTAATATCTGGTACAACAAGACACCGAATTATCTTACCCCAGCGTCTTCCATTAACGCACTTGGTGATGTATCTATTACTTCTATTGGCGTTGGGAACCTCCTTAGTTGGAACGGCTCTAATTGGGTTAACTGGGCACCTAACTTTCTAACGTCTTATACTGAGACTGACCCCATCTATACCGCATCTTCTTGGTATACTACTACAAACAACGCTAGTAATTGGGATACGGCTTACGGATGGGGGAACCACGCTGGGCTGTATGCTAATGCGGTTCACACGCATAGCGTCTTCACGCAGGCCACTTCGGGTGTTGTAAACGGAGAAGAGGTTACTGTCCCCGGAGAGAATGGATTCGTTCCTGCTTCAGGTCTTGATGATGGCGGTAAGTTCTTGCGTGGCGATGGTACGTGGCAGGTGGTCACTACAGACCTTACGGGCTATGCTACGGAGACTTGGGTGGGTCAGCAAGGGTATCTTACATCTTACACGGAGACAGACCCTGTATTCGCTGCTTCTGATGTTTACAGTGTCAGGACTGCTGATATAACAAATTGGAATACCGCCTTTGGTTGGGGTGACCACTCTGAGGCTGGGTACCTAACATCTTACACAGAGACTGACCCCATCTACACAGCCTCCTCTTGGTACACGACCACGAACAATGCGTCTAATTGGGATACCGCATATGGATGGGGTAATCACGCAAGCGCAGGTTATCAAGCAGCATCTACTGCTATTACAACAAGTAACATTGGAAGCCAATATGTAGAGGGAGCAAATAGGCTTGGAAGTTACACCGGAAATACAGCAAGTAGTTTTCAAGCGTGGAATCTTTACGAAGCCGGAACTGCACGATTAAACCCAACGGCAGACACTTGGTACTATGGTATGCGCATTTCTCACGGTGACGCAGAAAATTATTATAGTGCAACTCTTGCTATAAGTTTTTTTAACGAAGACCTGTACTTACGTAGGACTCAAGGTGGAACTCCAGCCACTTGGTATAGATTCTGGCATAATGGCGATTTTGGAACGGGGAATATCTCTAACTGGAACACGGCTTACGGGTGGGGTAACCACGCTGACGCTGGATACTTAACCGCTGAAACAGACTCCCAAACCCTTGAATGGAACCAAGGAGAGAAAACACTAACCATCAGCAATGGCAATAGTGTTGACTTAAGTCAGATGGCTTCTGTCCAAGATGTAGAGGCTTATGGATTTATTACTGGCGAATCTGACACCCTTGCTACTGTTACTGCTCGTGGCGCTACTACATCTGTTGCTTCTACATTTAGTAACACGTTAACGGTAAGTGGAGATAACGCTATATTGAAGGCTTCTTCAGTAACTGCTGACACAAGTCTTCCCACTAAAAGACTTGCTGAATTTGCTGGTATTTACAATAGCGGTTCTAATGGGCATCAAATGTTCATTAGTTCAACTGCTGGTAATGGACCTTGGGAAATAAACCAAACTAAAACTTGGGGAGGTATATTGAGTTTTGGTGTTTCCCCCGATGGGACGGAGATAACAAGAAAACTTTACGTTACTCCCGATTATGTTGGTGTAAACGTATATCCTCAATCTGGCGACACGTTTGAGGTTGCAGGAAGTATGCGAATCCACACAGGCAATAACTGGGATGGAATTCAATTTTATGCAGATGGGGAATCAGGATATATCCGTGGGCGTGGTGACGAAATAGGATTGCGTATTCGTTCCGAATATGGTAATGTTATTCTTGCTGACGATAGAGGCAACGTAGGTATTGGTACTACGAGTCCGGGCGCACGTCTTGAGGTTAAAGGTAATGGAACAGGAAAAATACTAATAGGTGATATAGGTGGATATGCAAACTATGCTGGTATATCATTAAACGGTTCAACAGCGGCAGGTTACTATAATATATTGAGTAGAGCGTCTGATGGTACTCTATTGCTTAATCGTCCTTTTGGAGACATAGCATTTTGGGAGAATAATGCCACGCTCCATATGATTATAAAAGGAACTAGCGGAAACGTAGGTATTGGTACTAGTAGTCCAAGTCAGAAATTACACGTAGTAGGTAATCAGTATATTACGGGAAACATTACCGTAGGGGAATCAGGAGCAGATAGAAATATTAATTTTGTTAGAAGTGATGGCTCTGCTGTAGGCGGAATTGGATGGAATAGTAACGGATTCTTTTATATTGGAGGACATCCAGACTATGGCCCTTATGCAGGTAATCACGTAAGGGTTTATGGTTTTGGAGACAATCTACACTTTGGCAACATCAATGCAGGAGATGTAGCGACAATCGATAGTGCAGGCACATTTACCTATGGAGGTTCTGAAATCGCCACTCGTACTTGGGTATCAGCACAAGGCTACGCTGTACAGCAAGACATTGCAGAGGCTGTCTCTAACCTTGTCAACTCATCTCCGGAGGCGTTAGACACTTTAGGTGAACTTGCTAATGCATTGGGTAACGATGCAAACTTTGCTACGACTGTAACGAATAGTCTTGCAGGGAAAATGCCATACTATCACGGTGCAACATCCGGTGATGCAACAAATGTGATAAATGGGGTTACCAGAATCTACCCAACGGCAAATGATGGCCCTTGGGGTAATGGTCATTTTACTGTATTTACAGCACTGCAGGATAATACAAATTATGGTTGGCAATTTGCTTCAGTTGGAACAGAAGCCTATTATAGAAGTAAAGACACATCCTATGCTGCTTGGCAGAGAATATGGAGTGGCGCTGATTTCTCATCTACTAACGTAACAAACTGGAACACAGCCTACGGTTGGGGTAATCACGCTACCGCTAACTACTGGGTCACCTCTAATCCAGACCCACAGATTGTCGCAGCAGGAAGCGTAACATTCCAATACGATGTAGAGATTCAAGGGCAATTGCTTGAGACATCTTCTATCCGTGTTAAGGAGAACATCGTTGACCTTGAGCCTGTAGGGGATAAGGTTAGCAAGTTGCGTCCGGTGCGATACAATAAGATAGGAACAGACGTACAAGAGATAGGTTTGATTGCTGAAGAGGTAGCCGAACTTTTCCCAGAGGTTGTACATTATAACGAAGACGGAGAGGCGGAATCGCTGAACTACACGAGACTATCAGTCTTACTTTTGCAAACGGTTAAGGAGTTGTCCGACAGAATCCAAAAATTAGAGAACAAATAATATGGCTAATCTTTTAAGCACCACAGTAAACGGAGGGGTAACCATCACGGATGGAACAAATGGAAACTCCTTTTATAAGGGTGGAAACTTTGTCAACCCACGAGATACTTGGGACAACTTTCACATTCACGGTGGCGCTCACGGGTCAATGTATTTTGATTCGGCTTCTTATAATTTTCGCCCATCAAACCAAGGGACTCCTTGGCTATATATAGATGCTAATTCAGCACGATTTAGAACATACGCTGCAGACACAGCCTATAGCATTCGCATTGAAAGCGGTAATCAATTTGATGCGTACTATGGGGACAATGCTACCACTATGTTCATCAACTGGAATGGTGGTCAGACTCGCTTTGGAACTGGTGGTATTCGTTCTGCAGGTGATATTACGGCAGACACTAATATTTGGGCAGCAAATGGTAATGGTCGTATTGCCCTTGGAGGCAACCTTCATATTGACTCCTATAATGGTAACGACATTTACCTTAATTACTACACCAATCGTCCAATTAGACTTTATGGTGATACATACGTTAATGCCACTTCATTTTTAAGCCGTGTAATAACCACAGGTAGACTTGAAGTAACATATAACGCTGATAGATACCAAGTAAACTTAAACAGAAGTTCTGGTTCTAACTGGTGGATTACTAATGACTCGGATAAGATTGGTTTCCATATAGATAGCGTAGGTGACCGATTCTACTTTGCAACTGACGGTAACATTTGGTCTGCTTACTACAACGACTGGCTTTCTAATGTTCTTGCAAGTAAAGTATCAACTTCCGGAGGACAGACTATTGCCGGTACTACTTACTTCTCTGGTGTTGAGTCATTGAACTTGTATGGTATTCGTGGTGCATTCACTAACGAGTACATTCACCTTTATCACAAGGTGGGCATTGGACATCCGGGAGGCTGGGGTCAAGGAGAAGGAAACACTCCGGGCTATGGTTTGTCAACTTACGGTGGCGCAACAATAGCATACGGTAATAGTGCCGGAATGTACGTATACGGAAGCATTTCAACAGATACATACGTTCACACAAACGCAAGCGTAAGAGTAGGTGAGATTTGGGGACACGGTGGCTTGTATCGTGGTTCTGGGGATATGATGTTCGGGACGGAAGGTGGTCACTGGTATTTCAATAATTCAAATAATACAAAAGCGTGGATTTCAGGTGCAAACGGTGACATCTGGATGTCGTGGTCTAACGAATGGCTGTCTAACCTTCTTACAGCCAAACAAAACGCTTCTACCGCTATTACCACAAGCAACATCGGTAGCCAGTCTGTTAACTACGCTACAAGCGCAGGGACAGCCTCAAACACTACGAGTTTAAGTGCAGTACCTTTTAGCGGAGATGAGGCCACGGCAGTAAAGAATACACTTGGAGCATCATCGCTTCCATATAAGTGCGACATCTATGTAGATGGTGACGCTGATACATTCTACCCCGTTCACTTTATTTGGGGCGACCAAGATGTGTGGCGCAGGATTATTATCAAGCGTGGATATAGTGAAGACGCTCCTTGGGACCCCATTGGAACTGGCGCTCACCACGGTGGCCTTCTGTTGGACTGGGAGGGTAACTTCGGTGGATGGGGAGGAGCAGAATACTCTGACCGTCTTCGTGTATTCAATGAGTCTTATACCAATGTGTGTGCGGATATGTATATCTACACGCACGCTATGGGCTATGTGTTTATGCTTCGTGGTGGTCACGCATTGTACCACATCTTCTCTGACCAGCCAATCCGTGGATACCATCAAACAGGAACTCCGGATATCGCTTATAGCACAAGCACGTTATTTTATGACCATTCAATTGAGGCATATAAAGTATACGCTCCTGCTCCGGTAACCACTGTAAACTCATCTCGTATTGATGGTCTTCGCACCAAGAAGCAGTCACTGCTTGACGGTAGATATGCAAACATTAGTTCTTGGGGTGCTGGTTCATTCTTCACGGGTCAGACATCGCAATTAAGTGTAGAGAACGGAGGAAACTTTGTTCGTTTTGCATTTAACAATTTAGATTTCTACGATTGGCAACACGGACAAATGTTGAGCATCAATGATGGCGTTTCAACATTTAGCAATAAGATTGCAATCAACGATGGAAACAACTACCCACTTGACCTAAATGGTGGCGCTCACAAATACCTACGCATTCAGCCCGGAAACGGATATGAGGCTATGGTTTATTATCACGGAGGGACTGGTTCTCCTTGGTATGTAGGCAAGAGAACATCTTCTCAAACTGTTGGTACGGATTCATTCCATTTCTACTCTGAAGCAGCAGGAGCAACTGTTGGTGGAATCAATCCATCGGGAGATATGACTGTCACTGGGTCTATGCGTGCGCCAATCTTCTACGACTCTGCTAATACTGCGTTTTATTTAGACCCTAATGGTACTTCTCGTTTAGCAGAAACACTTACCGACCAAACCTATACATACGGTTGGTACAGGAACTATGATTCTTACGGCTTGTACAATCAATCACACGGTAACCATTTCTATGCTACAAACGACAGTCAGTGGAATATTGCAGCAAATGGCGGAACGCCTTCCATTGCGTTTAAAAGCGGTGGTTATGAGGGAACTCTTCGTGGGTATGTATACGCTGATACTGGTGATAACATTGGTTTCTTAAACAACGCTGGCTCTTGGTCTTTAAGGACTTCAAGCGACAGAAAGGCTTATATATACGGAAACACTTTAAGTATAAATGTTGGTGAAGCAGACTGGTCATCAATTTTTATGCACGATGGTGATGAAGGTACACGTGAGATTCACTGTAACTCTAACAGAATTGGTTTCTTAACCCAAGCGGGGGCTTGGGCAGCGTGGAATGATGATAGCAATAACTGGTTTGCAAACGGATATGTTCAGTCATTTACTTCAATGTATTCTCCCATTTATTACGATGGGAATGACTCTAACTACTATGTAGACCCCAATAGTAATTCATACCTATCTACTCTTCGTGTTGCTGATGCGGTTAATGGCGTGTCTCTTAACGTTGGCAATGGTTCTACTCACGGAGTATATACTGCCGATAATGCAAGAAAGTATTTAGTAGTATCTGCTGATTACTACCCACATATGGCCATTGTTGCCTCTGGTTCAAACAACACAAACCACGGTGCCGTATTCTCGTTTGTCGGAACAGAAGGCTCAAGTTTCCGTCAATGGAACCTTGGAATTTCAAACCAAAATCCGTTCCTGTTCAGCATTGGATATAATAGAAATGATGATTCCAATCCACACTACGGACTTGGAGACGGATGGCACGCTGACGATAATAACCACGCACGTTTAAGCATTGACAGAGACGGCAACACGAAGATTCGTGGTATGCTGTACGTCAATGGAACAAGCGGTGGAATTAGCACTGGTAACGCTGTTATTCACGCAGGTAACATCGGTAGCCAGTCTGTAGACTATGCTCAAAAAGCAGGAAAACTTTGGAACACATCAAGCAATGGATACTACTTGACGTATAACTACGGTAATGAGTTAACTGCTTATGATGATGGAGGACAAGTTACAACTATGTACTTAAATTATCGTACTGGAGGTAATGTGGCTATTGGACCTGGCGGTGTTGTAAGCGTGAATTCAAATGGAATATATTCCCCTATCTTCTACGACTCTGCTGATACATCTTTTTATGTAGACCCTAATGGTTCTTCGGTCCTGCACCACGTAATTCCACGTGTATTAAGATTTATTGGAGAGGGTGGTGACTCTGGAAACGGAAGCCTGCCAACATCATACGGAATCTATCAACAAGGTGGCGCTTGGACATCTCCATACCCAGACCTCTGTATTGGATTCCATACAGGCATTAAGATTGGAGCGCATTACAATTATGGAGGCACTCGTTTCTACAACAACTCTGATTGGGTTACTGAAATATTCTCTGTAGGTAATGGGGATAACAATGTTAGGGCTGCTGGAAACATATATGCAGGAGGTTCTTTAAATGGAACAGGATTTTATGGCAACTCTGTAAATGTTGGTACGGCAGGTTCCACCCCAACAACTGACTATGGTATATTCCATCAAAGCGGTGTAGGTCTTGGTATTGTGTCTGCTGCAGGCGGTTCAAACCAAGGTATTAGTTTTTGGTCACACAGTGGTTCATCATACTTTGAGAGTGTAAGAATTGCAGGAAGCACAGGCAACGTAGGCATTGGTACGACAAGTCCGGGTGATTATAAACTATACGTTAATGGGGGTCAATTTGGAACCCTATTAAGAGGCGGTGATTTAGGAACCGGAAGTGATGTTGTTAGAATGATAAAATCTGACAACTCTATTGCTATGCTTGTAAGAGGTGATGGCAATGTAGGTATTGGAACTACAAGTCCGGGTTATCACCTTGAAGTTGCCGGCAATGCGTATGTTAGTAATATATTCTCTACGCCTAACTACATCAAGGCAAAGTCCACCTACCGCTACCACTCAACGGCAGGACTCCCCGGACAAGACACTCCAGTTAAGACAGCCTCTGGTGTATTGGCCACGTTCGGAGGCAATGGTGGCTCTTTTCCATATATCATAATCAAGACTCGTATTCCACAGGACCAGTACAATATGGGTGGGTTTACAATTGACTTGTTTGCGGATTACTACAGCAGTAACAGAAAGACAACTATTAGCCTTGGTGGTTACTGGAACCCAGAGTCTAACGGTGGATTTGAAGGATTTGAATACAACACAACCAATCCTAACGTAAGGCCAGACATTACGGTAATGCGTGACATTACTGACGGTATGACGTGCTTTGTTATTTCGGGTATGACTTGGAGTTACCCCAAGGTGATTGCTCGTGACCTGTTCCTTGGACACAGTTCTGCTGACATTGAAGGAGGTCTTGACTGGTCAATCTTTGGTGCTGATGACCTTGGAGGCTACATCAACAACGATGCTGTAATTTGCCGTAATGCATTACCTGCTGACCAGTGGTATGGTAATACGTACATACACTATGACGGAAGACACTATGGTACTATCTTCTACGATTCTAATGATAGCGCTTACTATTGCGACCCTAATGCTACGTCAAGGCTTCATATAATCAAATTAAGTACTGACCAATGGAACCAAACTAGCGATGGGTATAACAGATTCTATTTTGGTAACAATGCAAGAACTTATTTTGGTTCTGGAAACGGGTATGAATTCAGAAGCGCAGCAGACGCAAACATTGCTTCCATAAGTAATGCAGGTGACTTTGTCGCTGCTGGCGATGTAACCGCTTACTCTGATGCTCGCATCAAAACCAACGTACAGACCATTGAGAACGCTCTTGACAAGACCCTCAAACTGCGTGGTGTAACCTACACCCGGACAGACTCCGAAGACACCTCAACAAAGGTTGGTGTCATCGCTCAAGAAATCCTTGAGGTCATCCCAGAGGTTGTCAAGCAGAACGATGAGGGTATGTATTCAGTATCCTACGGTAACCTCACCGCAGTATTGATTGAGGCTATCAAAGAGCAACAGAAGCAGATTGATGAACTTAAAGAGATAATCAATGGCTTTACCAAGTAGCGGAGCGTTATCTATCAGCGCAATCAAAACAGAGTTGGGTTCCTCAAGCAATAGCCTGAGGACCCTCTCTGGGCTTGCAGGATTTAGCACCCCTGATGCTATCTCCGAGTTCTATGGGTATAGTGCCCTTACGGCAATAACTCTGTCCGATGTTGGATTTAACGATACCGAGCAGGGATGTTCAGATGGTTCAACCGCAACAGCAGCATCTTACTATTCAAGCACCGACCCGGTAGCAGTGAACTCTTATATCTATGACAACAATAGAGACATATTCAACGGAAACAATCAGTGGTTCTACTATCCAAGCGGAACCAAACTGATTCAAATCGGAGAAGATGGAAAGGTGAATGATACGTATTCTTGCGAATAATTATTTCTTATATTTGTAACTCTAAAACAACTAAACAATGGCAGTAACCGCTACAGTAGATAAATTCGGTATGGAATTTACCGATGCCTACCACAAAGTGACTCGTTTGAACTATGAGTCATATGACTCTAAGACACTCCAGTACGCACCTCCTGCGGAGCCCTCATTGGATGAGAACGGCAATCCCGTGCCCCCTATGGTCGCTCCCCCTACCGAAGTATGGGTGAAGGCTGTTCGTTGCAACTTTGAGGTTGCCACCTACGCTTCTGCTGTTACCCGTGAGGCTCACGCTGAACCTATTTACCGCACCAACTACAACTTCACTCCTTCTGCTGAGGCTGAGGCTGCTGACATCCTTGTTCAGGCTTACGCTCACCTCAAGGCTCAGGCTGGTTATGAAGACGCAGTTGACTGTTAATTTTTTTACTAACTCTAATTTTAATTAAACATGGCGCAAGTCAAAGAAGAGCAGTTGAACTCTGCTCGTGAAATCCGTGCAAAACAACAGCAAATCCAAATGGAACTCGGTGCATTGTATGTGTCGTCCTTGGACTTGGCTGCTCGTCAAGAATCATTAACTGCTGAACTCCGTGCTAGTGGTGAGGAAATTAAGCAATTGATGGGAACACTTGAAGCAGAATATGGCGCTGGCAGTCTTAACCTTGAGACAGGTGAATTTACTGCTGAAGGCGAAGCCCAGATGGAGGTTGTGAAGTAATACAACCTTATATTGTATATAAAAAGGGACGCAGAAATGTGTCCCTTTTTTATTTTATTTTTGTAACTTATTAATAGACAGCAAACTATGGATTCTAATAGAGTTAAAAGCCTACTTAAGAAGAATGGATTGGCTGGAGTTAACAAGCCAAAGCGCACTCCTAGTCACCCAAAAAAGTCTCATGTGGTACTCGCAAGGGAAGGTGACAGAGTTAAACTTATTCGCTTTGGTCAACAAGGTGTAAGCGGTTCTCCAAAAAAATCTGGAGAGTCTGCATCATATGCTGCTAGGCGTAAATCTTTTAAGGCTAGACACGCTGGAAATATTTCTAAAGGTAAAATGAGCGCAGCATACTGGGCCGATAAAGTCAAATGGTAAAAATGAATCACGAGGATATTAAACTTGCTGCCGTTAACGGGGGAACTATGATGCTATCATTCTCCAATATTGAGAACACATTGAAAATTATTCTTTTAGTAGCGTCTATAATTTATACTGTATATAAGATTTACGAATTACATGAGCGTCGCCAAAAAAAGTAAACCTGAACTTTGGAAAAGAATTGTTGCTTCTGTCAAAGCATCATCTAAAGGTGGAAACTCGGGACAATGGAGCGCTCGCAAGGCTCAGATTGCTGTAAAAAAATACAAAGAATCTGGCGGAGGATATAGCGGTGCTAAATCATCAAGCAATAGCCTATCTAAATGGAGCAAACAAGAATGGACTACATCTAGCGGAAAACCATCAGAAGGAAAAAGAAGATATCTTCCCAAGAAAGCATGGTCTTCATTATCATCTAAAGAAAAGGCTGCTACAAATGCTGCTAAAGCAAAAGGAAACGCTGAAGGAAAACAATTTGTAAAGCAACCCTCGTCTATTGCTAACAAAGTAAGGTCTTATAGAAAATGAAACGTACAGCAAAATTTTATAGCAAAAACCCAAAGGCAAGAGCAGTAAAGGCTGCTTATGATAAGCGTTACAATAAAGAAAATTCCGAAGATAAAAATTCAAGGAATAGAACTAGATATAAATTAATGAAAGAGGGAAGGGTTAAGAAAAATGATGGCAATGATGTTGACCATATAAATGGAAACCCATTAGACAACTCTAAGTCTAACCTCAGAGTAGTTAAGAAGTCTTTTAACAGAGCAAAGAAATAATAAAACTTTTTTTGATAACTTTGCAGTCTATAGACTATTAATTTAATTTATTATTATGCAAAGTCAAGAAGAAATTGCTAAATCGTTGGGTATCAATATTGTAGATAGCCCAGACCAGTTCATTGAAAGTTCACCTGAGTCTACAGACTCCACTCAGTCTACTGAGATTAATGTAGAGTCTAATGAAGAGACACAGGTTCAAGATAATGTTCAGAATGTAGAATCAACTACTGTTGAATCGCAATCAACCGAAATGGTAGAGAGTGATACCATCAACAATGAGATTCAACAAGAAGAACCAGACCTAACAGATGAAGAAATTGAAAACTTTGTACTTACGTTTCTAAGCGAAAGGCTTGGCCGTGATGTTCAAGATTTTGATTCTATTCTGGGAAGTCAAAACGCTCAATCTGTTATTGATGAAAGAGTTGCAGTAATCAATGATTTTGTACAGAAGACTGGTCGCAGTCCTCAAGAGTGGTTTACATATCAGTCATTAAACCCATCCGAAATGGATGATTTGTCTGCTGTAAAAACTCAATTCTTGATAGACTTACCTAATCTTACAGAAAAGGAAGTAGAAGTGCTAATTAATAGCAAATACAGACTTGATGAAGATAAGTACGATGAGAATGATGTACTCTATTCAAAGGTTCAACTTAAAGTTGATGCAGAAAAAGCAAGAAAAGAAATTAATAGTCTTAGAGATTCTTATGCTGCCCCGGTAGCAAGCGAAACTCAAGAGGAAGAATTTCAACCGTTATTTGATAACGAGTGGATGAATGCCATGTATAATGAGGTTGACGCTATTGAGGGCCTAGAGTTTGAAGTAGCAAAAGACAAAGGTTTTACTTTTGGATTAACCCCTGAGTACAAAAGCGTTCTGAAACAAAAGAATGGCAATCTAGAAAACTATTTTGACCAATACATTGACCGAAGCGGTAATTGGAATTATGAGTTGCTTAGTTCTCACCAAGCCTTAGTTGACAATATTGATGTAATTGCAAAATCAATTTATCAGCAAGGACTTTCTGATGGACAAAAGCAAGTAGTTGAAAGCGCATCTAATGTGTCCGTAAACTCTCCAAATCCTCAAACCGGAGTAGACAATGTAGATAAGGTCAGAGAGCAAATCATGAATGCCCTTCAAAACGACAATCTTCTTAGGTTTAAAATTTAAAAAATAAAAAAAAATGGCTTTTAATGGCGCTCCTGCTCAGCAGGATTCTTTGGGTAATCCGTTGAGCGCACTGAAATCAAACTTGTCTATGGACAAGTACATCTCTTTGGGTGATTATATCGCTTCTGCGAATAGTCGTCCTGACAACCGCGACGCTTTGGTTAAAACTTATGGCGCTCAAGGTATTACTGGATTCCTCCAAATGGTTGGAGCAATCAAGGCTAATGGCGTTGCCGATGAGGTAACCTGGTGGGAAGAGGCTCGCTTGCACGCGAAGCAAACTTTTGATATCCCTACAATTTCTGCTGGAACCACTTCTATCTCTGCTGCCTTGGTAGGTGATGTTGTTGTTCGCGTAAATGATGTTGTTTTGGTATCTGGTTCTGACCGTGCTTTCGTTTCTGCTATCGCTGGTGGCGTTGCTACCTTGGTGGTTCTTGGCGAAGAGTTCTCTGTTACTTCTAATCCTGAAAACCAATCTTGCCCTGTTGTAGGAAACTTGTTTAAGCAAGGTTCTGAGCAGAATGTTGGTCACTTTGAATCAAACGTAGTTAAGTACACGAACCCTTACATGATTGTTAAGGACGTATACAAAGTTTCTGGTTCTGCTGCTACTAACATCGGCTGGATTGACTTGGGTAACGGTGACTACCGTTGGTACATGAAGTCTGAGGGTGATACCCGTCAGCGTTTCATGGACAAGCGTGAGATGATGTTGTTGTTGGGTCAAAAGACTTCCAACATTGCTGACATCTCTGGCTCTGAAGGTTACTTTGAGGCTATTGAGAAGCGCGGTATGGTACAAGGTGGTGAAATCACTACTCTTGAGCAAGTTGACGCTATTGTTAAGGAATTTGACAAGCAAGGCGCTGGCGCTGAATACGCTCTGTATGTAAACCGTTCTCAAGACTTGGCTTTGGACGATTTGGTCGCTCAAGGTCTTGGAACTAGCGGTAACTTCACCACTGGTGTTGCTGCTCAGTTCGGTGCTTTCAATAACTCTGCTGAGACTGCCGTTAACCTCGGTTTCCGTTCTTTCTCTCGCGGTGGTTATACTTTCCACAAGCATGACTGGAAGTTGCTCAACGACCCCACGTTGTTGTCTGGTTCTGACTTCGTAGGTGTTGCTATTCCTATGGCTATGGTTGCTGATGCTCGCACTGGCGATAAGGCTCCTGCTTTGGAAATCAACTACAAGGCTACCAATGGCTACTCTCGTGAGATGGAGCATTGGATGACTGGTTCTATCCTTGGCGCTACTAACGCTACGGAAGACAGCGTACAGTTTAACTATCGTTCTGAAATGAACTTGGTTACTCGTGCTGCTAACCGTCACATGCTTATCAAGACTGCCTAATCAGTCTTAAAGGTACGGAGGGGGGCTTTTGCCCCCCTCTTAACCCTTTATCTTATTAATTATTTAATTCTATTTAATCATGGCTAAAAGAGTCGTAGAGCGCGAAAGCGCAGTGGAAGCCCCACAGGAAGCAGTTGCTAGAAAAACTGTAAAGAAGTCTACATCTAGAAGAACTTTAGATGATAGCAAAAAACCAAAAATTTATACTATTCTTAAGGGAGGTAAAATCTGGCACAAGATTCGCCAAGAAAACCTTACATACTTTGATGAAGACAAAGGATTTCCTAGAGCGATTAAATATTTCTCAAATGAAAATAGTCCTTTTGTAGATGAGCAAAGTGGAGCAGGAATCAGAGAGCAAATTGTTTTTGAAAACGGATTGCTTACCGTTCCTTACACAAAACCAAATCTTTCAAAATATCTTGACTGCCATCCAGACAATGTTGCCAATGGAGGAAAGGTATTTAAAATTGTAATTGCAGAACAAAATGCAGAGAAAGAAGTAGACAGAGAGTTTATTCTTTTTGAAGCAATTGGTCTTATTAAAAATAAGTCTATTGACGAATTGATTCCCGTTGCTATGACGTTGGGCATTAATGTCAGTCAGACTAATATGGAAATTAAACGCGAGTTGCTTGCTGATGCAAAACGCAATCCTCAAAAGTTTATCAGTATGTTTGACAACCCAATTGTTGAAACCAAATCAAACATTCTTACGGCACTTGATTTTCAAATTATCAAGAGAAATTCCGAAGGTATGTATTGGTTTGACACAAACAGATTGATTTGTACAACTCCTATTGGTCAAGACACTGTAGATGTATTTACTAGATTCTGTATGACTGATAAAGGAAGTGAAGTTTACGAGGAAATCAAAAGACAACTTGAAAGCATTGCTTAATCCTTTTTAACTTGCTGATAATCAAAGGGGTCGCGAAAGCGACCTCTTTCTTTTTTGGTATATTTGCATATTAATATAAGTCAATATGGCAAGTGTTAGCGCAGTATATTACGGACTTAAAAATCTAGCAAATAAAGACCAAAAGGGATTTATCACTCCTCTTGTGTTTAATGAATTTGCGAACATTGCTCAAATCAACATTTTTAATAGAATGCTTGATGAAGAGATGCTGATTTCTAAATACCGTAAAGCAAGAAACATAGATGCAGGAAGAGATAAGTCTAGAGTCAAACAGATTCAAGAAGACCTTTCTTCTTTTACTAAAACAGAAACCCTAAGTGGGTCTCAAGGATTATATAAGAAGCCGGACGACTTCTCAAGAATTATTTCTGCCAAAACTTTTGGTCAGTTTATGCTTGGTCAAAGCACATCCACTACAATAGATTTAATCTTTGATGAGGAAAAGGCAGAATATATTTTACAGTCTGATTTAAGCAGACCAACAGAATCTAATCCAGTTGCAATTATTTCATCTGATATTGAAGTTTTTCCTACTAGCATTAAAAAGATTCAAGTAAAATACTACAAGACTCCCGCTGGATTAGACCCTATTACTGGCATTAGAGTTGCCTCTACGCCAAGGTTTGGATACTCTACAGTAAATGGAGTAGAGCAATTTATTCCGTCTCAATCTGTAGATTTTGAATTGCCAAATCATTACATTCCAAAAATTATTATGGAAATTGGAAAGATGGTTGGTGTTAGTATTAATGAAGCAGATTTGTTTCAGTACGGAACTGCCGAAGAAGTAAAACAATAATTAGATGGCAAGAAATTTTGTACCTATCAGGCAAGTAGTTAATGACTTCATTATTAGTATTGGAGGAGACGACTACGTAAATGATGCATCAGATGTTGTCATTAGAAATCTTGCTTTACGCGGACTAAGAGAAATAGGCTTTGACTTAATGAAAAAGATTAAGTCTATTAGACTTACTGTAAATACAGACTTGTATACTGTAGACTTGCCAGAAGATTTTGTAGACTATACCAAGATTGGTGTTGTTGGCGGAGATGGTTTAGTCTACGTTATGGGAGAAAATAAAAACATTAACATGTCCATGCAGTATGTCACAGACTCTTTTGGCTCTCCAGTAGATTCTAATGATGATGGCATATACGACAGGGAAGACGGAAAGCAACCAACTCAAGTTGATATTACCGATAGGGGTTATGAAAGTTACATTTTTAGAAACTACATTTCAGAAAATACTGATGGTCGGATTTACGGCTTAGGCGGTGGCCGTACTACTGGAATGTATAGAATGAATTACGAGCAAAATAGAATTGAAGTAACAACCGGCACAGCGTATTCTGATGTTGTTATTGAGTACATTGCTGATGAGGCTCGTTCAGAAAACCCTTCTGTACATATCTATGCAGAAGAGGCTATTAGGGCTTATATATATTATAGACTCATTGAGAGAAAGTCAAATGTTCCTTACAATGAAAAAGTAAGGGCTAGAACTGAATACTACAATGAGCGTAGAAAGGCTAATGCTAGACTTAAAGCGTTTAACAAGGAACAAGCATTACTTACTATTAGAAAAAATACAAAACAAAGCCCTAAGTACTAACCTATGGCAATTGATAAACTTACTCCGAAGTATCTCAAAAAGGACGAAGACCATCGCCTTATAAAGGCCATGGAAATGATTGATGCCTTAAATGTTCGCGTTAGCGCGGATGAAGAGGGCAATGAAGGAGTTCTTAAAAACATTAAGGGAAATACGGAAATTGAATTTACTCTTCCTATTGGTTCTAATAAAACTATTGGAAGCGCTTATTCAGATAAAACAAAAGATATTTTCTTTTTTGTTTTTAATACATCTGGACATCATGGTATTTACAGATATAATTTAAGTAAATCATCTGTAGATACCGTTTATCAAGACTCTATATTAAACTTTAAGAAAAACTCATTTGTAAAAGCAGACATTGTATATAATGACGATGACGAGGTTCTTTTGTACTTCACTGATGGAATTAACCCTCCACGCAAAATAAACGCTTCTAAAGCGCTTAAAAGTGCTTCATATCCATCATCTATATCTCAATCTATAAAGAATGTAGAGTTAGATGTATGTAAACAACCACCTTTAAAGCCTATTACATTTGTTTATCAAACAGATAGTACGCTTTCAAGTAACTTTATTAATGACAAATTATTTCAGTTTGCGTATCAATATGTTTATGCAGATGGAGAAGTAAGTGCAATTTCCGCATATTCTAAACTTGCTATCAACCCGAATAATGTATTTGATTCGTTTATTACTGAGGAAGAAAGAAATTCTTCTAACAATGTAATAAATTTAGAGTACACTAACTCTCTTTCTCCAGAGGTTGAAGAAATTAGATTGCTCAAAAGAAATGGAAGTTCCGGGAGTTTTGAATTAATTGAAAAAGTTGCAAACAACCCAAACTTAGTTGCGTCTAATTTTACGTTTTTAAATGACAGATTATACTCATCTATTTCTGATGATGAGTTTTTTAAGATGTATGACAACGTACCTCAAAAGGCATACACTCAGACTATATCAAATAATAGATTATTTTATGGGGACTATGCAGAAGGCTACTCTAATGTTAATACTGATGTAGATATTTCTGTAAACTATGAGGAGGGCATTGATGTATATAACATTGATGTTAATATTACAAACTACACCCCGTCATACTTTCCTTGGAATATTGTTTTTGATATTGACCTTTCAAAAATTCCTTCTGTAATACAAAAAGATAATACTAAGGTTAATATTAATATGTTTATTGATATTGACTACATCAGAAGTACCATTAGTAATCCAATTGGATATGAGTGGACGGAAGAAAACAATTCTGGAAATAAGGATGAAAAAAATGGTCAACTATTTTTACATACAAAACTTACTCCGACAAAAATAAATGAGTCTTTTATTGTAAACTCTGGAGCCACAATTCAAGATATTTCTGACGAGATTAAATTAAGAATTAATAAAAAGTATACTGTACTTCTTAATAATGATTCTAGAAATCCAGCAGATGCTTCATTTGTAAATAGACCATTATATCAAGATAGATTAATTTGGTTTACAGGATATGCTGAAACTGAAATTTACAACTATACGTTTGACCCTGCAACAAGTATTGCTAGTGCAAGATGGTTTGTTAATACCGTTTATGGGGAGATTAGGAGAATTGTAAAACTTACAAATCACGCATCTATTAGTACAGTTCAGGCCCTTGACCCAGTAAATAAAAAAATTCTTTACGATAATAATTTCAGTGCGGAAATGAAAATATACTCCGGAGCCGGAGTATATCCTACTGGAAAAATTGTTGTTGGATTGTGGGGCAATGGAGTTTCGGAAATACATAGCCCAAGCATAACAAATGCGTCTTATGTATCCGTGTTAGGCGTAGATAACATTTCTACATTTAAATCTGACGCGCAACATGAATTTGGAATTGTATACTATGACAATAGAAACAGAAGTAGTGGCGTAAATAAAATTGGTTCCGTATATGTTGAGCCATTTGGAAGCCGAGGGAATGGTCTTAATGGTCGTGCATATGTTGATATAGACATTAAGCATTCCGCCCCATCTTGGGCTACAAAGTATCAAATAGTATACTCTGGAAATAAGGATACTGAAGAAATTCACCAGTATACGGTAATTGACTCTTTTGTAGCAAGAAGGAATCCAAAAGGAAATGGAAGTAACGTAGACTCGTTTGTTTCTGGGTCTACTGGAAATAGAATATACTTATCTATGAGAGGGCTTGAAGGAAAGCCTGATAGTTATAAATCAAGTTATTCTATTAAGAACCTTGATTACGCCTTTACAAAAGGCGACACTGTTCGTATTATAAAATATTACGATGATGCATCTAGAGACTATGTGTATCCTTCTAGCGATATTGTATTTAAAGTAGTTGATTATCAATATTTTAGTTTTGATGATAGCCCGCTTGATATTACTGACGCTACTATTTCAAATTTTACTGGATACGCTACAACTCCCGAAGCAGAACAATATAGAATAACTGGATGGTTCTTAGCCATTGAAGGGCTTGATGATGTTAATGGATTTAATTTTGAAGATGTTCTTTATGGAAGAGATAATTTCTATAAGAACTGCTTAATTGAAATAAGAAAACCAAAGGCTCAGGCTTCAAACCCGGTATATTACGAAATTTCAGAAGTTGGCGATGTAAATGGGACATCTCACTCCCCATCTTTTTTAACAATTACAACAGGTGATTGCTATCTAAGAAGAAGAAGACTTCGCATAAACAATATTGCAGAAGATAATGGAGATATATATGTTCTTAAATCTGAAATTGCATCAACTAGTTATAAAGTAGACTTTGTTGAAGACTTTTATGTTTCGGATTTTTTCTCTTCTAATTATAATCATTTTGGAAGACCAAATGCGTTTCTTGAGGATGATGGAACAAAAAATAGATTCTCATCTATTACATATAGCGAACCGTATTTATTAGACTCTGGAAGATTAAACTTGTCTAACTTTAATCCATCAAAAGGAAACTGGAAAGATTATCCGGCAAAATATGGTGGGTTTACATATTTAGTAGACAGAGATACTGCAATTCTTGGAATTCAAGAAAACAAAGTATCTATTACTCCTGTATCTAGAAACATTATTCAGTTTGCTGATGGGGATACTGCAATTACAACTACTAATCAAGTTCTTGGAAACGAGCAATACTTTGCTGGTGAATATGGAGCAAATAGAAATCCTGAGTCTGTTGTAGACTTTGATGGAAATACTGTTTTTGCAGATGTAAGAAGAAACAAAATTATTGCTGCTGGACAACAAGGTGTTACTATGATTAGTGACAATGGAATGTCTTCATTCTGGAGAAAAAATCTTGAATCCTTACAGAAGAAAGCAGGAAGCGTTAAAGTCTACGGTGGCTATGACCCAGATAATAACGAAGTAATTTTTACCGTAGAGCCTCTTTATATAACCTCTGTAAGCATTAATGACGTTGCGTTTGAACTGCCCACCGTTGATGGAGAGACAAGCGCATTTGAGGGAGGATTAGTTTATTCAAATGCAAACATTCCTCTTTGGAATACAGAAAATAGAGATTGGGATGTTGTTTGCGACATCTGGGATGCTCATGGAAATGGAGTTATTTTCCTTGACAACTTAGGAGAAACATTATCTATTTATGTAAACCCTGCTTTGCAAGGACAATCCGGTGTTGTTGATATTTTAATTACAAACACTCAACAAACATTTTATGCCGTAGGCCAGTTAGACTTAAGTACTGGAGAGTTTACTTTGCCTTCAAGTGATTGCTCTGGTGCCACTATTGAGTTTTCTCCCTCTCCAGAAAAAGTAATTGAAGAATTTACTCTAGCATATAACATTGACGGTAGCGTTTGGACATCTTTCTATTCGTACATTCCAGAAATGTACGGAAGGCTTCATTCAAATATGTTTACGTTTAAAGACGGTAAGATTTATTTGCATGAGTCTAATGAAATAAGAAATAGATTCTACAACAATGATTATACATCTAAAATTACAGTAGTATCTAATAAACAGCCATCTACAGTTAAAACTTACGATGCTATTAGCATAGAAGGGAATGACTCTTGGTCCACAACAATTAAAACTCTTAATCAAGAAACTCATTTTTCAGAGTCTTATTATGTAGAAAAAGAAGGCGAGTTTTTCTCTCACATTACAAGAGATGAATTAAACAGTAAGTCTAATTGGATTTCTATTGGAGAAGTTGTATCAATTAATGGAAATCAAGTCAAGTTTGATTCTCAAATAGCATACATTCCTTACTCTATTGGCTCGTCTTTGTATAAGATTGATGCTGGAAACCATGTTGCTCTTTCTGCAACAATTGGAACGGCTACAGATTCAAGAACATGTAACATAAATGGAGCATCTAATTTAGTTGTTGGAGACTTTATTGTTTCAAAAGGTGCTGCAATAACTGAAGGCGATGTAATTAGAGGAGGTCATGCAATTATAGAACTTGTTAACTCATCTCAGTCATCAGTAGAACTTTACGCTATTAATGCAGTAATTAAGGAAAGCAACTTGCATAATGATAAGTAAATAGTATTTTTGTATTATGAAAGCCAATAAAGTAAAAAAATATAATGTAGGTGGATATGTCCAAGCAGCAATGGGCGTTGCTCAGATGGCTACTGGATGGTATCAAGCGCAAAGAGCAAATGCTGCTATTAAACGCATTTTGGCTGACGCTCCTAAGATTGAAACTCCATCATCTTATTATCAACTTACAAAAGATGCATATGACCAAGAGTTAATGCAGCAACAACTCGCTGATATTAACAGAGACCTTGGAACGTCTTCTGAGGCCTTAAGTCAAGCCGGAGGGCGAGCATTAGTTGGCGGATTAGGAAGAGCGGTAGACCTTTCTCAACAACAAAAAGGTTCTGTTTATGGCGCAGAAGCGCAACAAAGACTTGCTGCTCAACAAATGTTGGCCCAAAGAGAAGATGTTACTCAACAACAAAGAGAACAAAGACTTATGGCTCAACTTGAATCTGCTCGTCAAGCCAAACAGATTGCTCAACAAAACATGATGGGCGGTATTGGTGCTATTGCTGAGGGTGCTTTGTTTGCTGGAATTCCTAGCGACTCTAGTTCTGAAGATTTAAATAAGTCACTAACGGACAGTCTTAGCAAGTCTACCGCTAAAAATGTATCTAAAGGAGTTGGAGCCGGAGCAGGAGAAGTTGTAGGCGCAACGGGTGCGGGAGCAAGCATTGGCGGTATAACTGGTAATTATGCAAAAAAGAAAAAAGCAGCATTAAGTCAAGTTCAAGACTTATGGATGACTGGGGCTTTTGAAACTGGCGGTAAAATGAAAGTCAAAAAAACTGGAGGAAAATTTGACCACAAGTCTAATCCAATTGATATTGTACAAAAAGGAGACAAAATTGGAGAAATGACTGGCGGTGAATACATTTTTAATCCATCTCAAGTTTCAAAAATTAAAGAGTTGATTAAGGCAAAGAATAGCAAGGGTCTTGAAAAATACATGCAAGGTCTAGTAAACAAATTTGAAAACATCTGATAATGGCTC
>Ga0208671_10000227_pt1:0-27500 | contig 33176 bp, 31 predicted proteins | sample ColrivemetaGS759_FD_187606 | JGI IMG/M metagenome (GOLD analysis project Ga0208671, IMG submission 187606) | Estuarine microbial communities from the Columbia River estuary - Ebb tide ETM metaG S.759 (SPAdes) (version 2) | ecosystem: Environmental > Aquatic > Marine > Intertidal zone >...
ATTAATATTAGATTATAATCTAATATTAATCTATTAAACAATAAAAAATAAAATATGATCGATCGTAATTCAAAAGTTCGGATTCTTCGAAAAGAATCTTATTGGTTTAATCAAGTAGGCACAGTTGCAACAGTAGATCAAAGTGGAATTCGCTACCCTGCTGTAGTTCGATTTGATAGTGTAAATTATGCAGGTACAAATACAAATAATTTCGCTTTAGATGAATTGATTGAAGTACAAAAAGAAAAATAAAAAGTGAAAATATTTACAATCTCACTAATAAACATTCACTAAATAATGATTGTTAAGAAAAATAAAAAAATAGAGTAATTGATATTAAGATTGCTCTACTTCTTTATTTATGATATTATTTTTTAATTAAAAATTTTGTTTAACTAATTTAAAATGAAAACTTTTCCTCAAATTGGAAAAAGAGCGCCTAATTTTTTAACTGTTGGAGTTTTTAAAAAAAGATTAGGTCGAATTCGTCTTTCAGATTATCGTGGAAAAAAGTATGTTATGCTTCTTTTTTACCCAGCTAATTTTACACCTGTATCACCTACAGAATTAATTGCATTAAGTGATCATATATCTGAATTTCGAAAATTATCAACTCAAATTTTAGCAATTTCAATTGATAGCCCTTTTTCTCATCTCCAATCGCTACTATTGAGTCGAAAAGAAGGTGGATTAGCAAATTTAAATTACCCTTTAATTTCAGATTTAAGTCAAACTATTACAAAAGATTATAAACTGTTAACAGAAGAAGGGTTGGCTTTACCTGGGGTATTCATTATTGACAAAGAAGGAATAATTCAATATTATACTGTTAACAATTTATTATGTAGTCGGAGTATAAATGAATTAATTCGTATTCTTGAGTCAATTCAATATGTGAAAAAAAACCCAGGACAAGCTTGTCCTGTAAATTGGCAGTCTTCTTCTTTTAGAGATTTTCAGCAATATGAAAAAATTCTTTATTCACATCCTCTAAAATCAAAACTCTATTTTAGAGATTTATACTCTTCTAAAAAAAATTAAAATTTTATGCCTAAATTAAAAACTCGAAAAGCAGCCTTAAAACGTTATAAAAAAACAGGTGCCGGTAATTTTTTACGCCGTCACGCATATAAAGGCCATCTTTTAATGAAAAAATCAAATGTTCAAAAACGAAGACTTTCACAAAAAGTATGTGTCACGTCAAGTGATAGTAAACCTATTAAATTAATGTTACCTTATTAAAAATAAAAAATGGTAAGAGTTAAACGAGGGAATGTTGCCCGTAAACGTCGGAAGAAAATTTTACAACTTGCCAAAGGTTATAGAGGTGCTCACTCTCGTCTTTTTAGAGTAGCAAATCAACAAGTAATGAAAGCTTTACGTTATTCATATGTAGGAAGAAAACAAAAAAAACGTGTTTTCCGAAAATTATGGATTAGTAGAATAAATGCCTCTGCAAGACAAAAAAATATTACTTATAGTCAATTGATAAGTTCTTTTAAACAATCAAAAATTAATTTAAATAGAAAAATGTTAGCTCAAATGGCAGTTTTAGATTGTTCTAGTTTTTATAAATTAATTGATTATACAAGAAAAGATACCTTATAGTAGGCTAATTTATATAATATTCTTTAAATTAAATCTTTTATAAGTTTACACTTATAAAGGATTGTTTAAATGATCTATAATAAAATCTTAAATAAATTTACAATACATGAATATTGATAAGGATTTAGAAAAACTTTTAAATAATCTACCATTTTTTATTTATCAACATCTATATCGTTATTCGAATAAAGAAAAATTAATTGAAATTGTTTTGGATTTAGGACGAAGACCTGAAGCTCGATTTACAACCGGGCCTGAATATTTATCACAAAAAGTTATTTCATGGCAAGATATAGATTATATAACTAAACGCATAAGTAAATTTAGTGGAGAAAATCGTGCGGGAATTGAGCGAACGCTTCATCGGATAAGTTGTATTCGAAATCGGCAATTTTTAATTAATGGTTTAACATGTCGAGTTGGACGTGCGATTTTTGGTACGATTGCAATTATTAGGGATCTTCTTGAATCTGGAAAATCCATTTTAATATTGGGAAAACCTGGAGTTGGAAAAACAACAATTATTCGAGAAATTGCACGTATACTTTCTGATGAAATGGAAAAACGGGTTATCATTGTAGATACATCTAATGAAATTGCAGGGGATAGCGATGTACCACATAGTGGCATTGGGAGAGCCCGTAGAATGCAAGTTCCAAAAACTGAACTTCAATATAAAATAATGTTAGAAGCTATCGAAAATCATATGCCTCAAGTAATTGTTATTGATGAAATTGGAACAAAACTAGAAGCTTTAGCCATAAAAACTATTGCCGAAAAAGGAGTTCAGTTAGTAGGTACGACTCATGGAAATTGTTTAGAAAATTTAATTAAAAATCCATCTCTATGTGATTTAATAGGTGGAATTCAATATGTAACAATAAGTGATGAAGAAGCTAAACGGAGAGGGACTCAAAAAAGTATTTTAGAACGAAAATCATACTCAGCCTTTCAGCTTGCAATTGAAGTTAATAACCCATATTCTTGGACAATTCATGAAAATGTTGAGAATTCAGTTGATTTAATATTACGCAAAGATTTTAATATTTCACAAATCCGTACTATAAAAAAAAACGAAAAGCTACTTATTAAGTATAAAAAATTACAAAAAGATTTTCTAATAAAAAATTCCCAATTTTTACATAAAGAAATGAGTTCAATTCATAGAAACTGGTTTGAAATAGGTAAACCAAAAACTCTTGATTTATTAACTTTAAAAAATACAACTCTAATTATTTATCCATATTCTTTATCAAAAAATTTAATTCGAGAAATTTTAACAAAACTTGGAGATAAAATTATTATTACAACGCAAATTAAACAAGCAAACCTTATTATAGGTTTGAAAAAACATTTGAGACAAAATTTCAGATTAAAAAATTTAGCAAATAAACGAAATATACCAATTTATACGATAAATCAGAGAAGCATTTATCAAATTATGAGATTATTACAATTTTTTATTTCTTAATTATATTATATATTACTAAGATTGTAGGATGTTGTTCTCAATAAGAACAAGTACTATTATTAAATTCATTAGAACTTTTATTTTATTTTCAGGTTGACTTTTTTAGAATAGCGCAAATTAGCTTCAATAGAATCAATAGGAGTGTATTAACATCTAAGAAGAGCTTGAGTTTAGGCAGAAAATACTTCACCCTTAAATTTGTATACGTTTTTATAATAAATGGTTAAAATAGAAAATTAATCATATACGTATTAATTATTATTTAATACCTCTATCAAATATACTTTAAATAAAATAACAATATAAGATATAAAAGATAGAGTATTATTTAAAACTTGTAAGATTGAACGAAACCCAATCAACGACAAAATAAAATACTCCGAATTATTAATTAATCCAAGGTTTTGGCAATTAAAATACTACATGTAACATACCTAGCTGGTTAGTAGCGATTCCAGAAACTAATATACACGGTAGATACACAATAGCTAAGTTTTACTTTTCGCTTACTTAACGCTGTTTAAATTACCGGTTTTCCTTTTTCATACTGCATTACGCCCTTAACTACCTTTAGGTATCAATTGCAAATAATACCAGGGATGTTAGGAAATAAAAGGGGCTAATGGTAATATATAATTTGCTAAAATATTTTAGAATTTTCTTTTTTTTCTTTCTCTTATAATAATAAATATAAAAAATTACAAGATTATATGATGGATGAACTATTAGATATAGTTAAATACTAATCTACTCTTTAAATCTTATGTTGCTATTTTACAATCCTCACATATTTAGATTTTTTAGGTAAATTATATTAATTACTATATCCAATATATATTATATCACATTCTACTTAAAATAACAATATTAATTAATATTGTTATTTTAAGTAGAATGTGATATAATATATATTAAGCCCGGATAGCTCAGTTGGTAGAGCAGTGGATTGAAGATCCTCGTGTCTCCAGTTCGAATCTGGATCTGGGCATTTATTAGATATTGATATTAAGAAATTTGACAGGGTCATTTTGGAATGACAGTTCAATTATACCTAGCGGACCATTACGATGTTTTGCAATTATTAGTTCAGCAGGCGTAATTTTTTCATTTTTTTCAACTGTCGGTTTATAATAATTCTCTCGATACAACATTAATACTAAATCTGCATCCTGTTCTATAGAACCACTTTCACGTAGATCAGATAAAACAGGTCGTTTATTAATTCGATTTTCAACATTTCGACTTAACTGAGAGAGTGCAATAATTGGTATTTGAAATTCTTTAGCAAGATTTTTAAGTGCCCGAGTAATTTGAGAGAGTTCCTGAACACGATTTTCAGATTTTAACTTTGAGTTTAAAAGTAATTGTAAATAATCAATAACAACTAATCCAATATTATTTTGTTCAAATAATATCTTTTTTATTTTAGAACGAATATCTTGCGTCGTTAAGTTTGCCTGGTCGTCAATAAAAAGTGGTAAGCGCGAATAATTTTGAATACTTTCTTTTAGCTCATGCCAATCTTCTTTATACAAATTTCCAATTTTTAAACGCGCTTGACTTATTCCCGTTTCATTTGAGAGTAAACGATAAATTAGTTGTTCTTTTGACATTTCAAGACTAAAAAATAATATTGGCACTTTAGATTTTTTAAGTATATTTTCCGTTATGTTTAAAATAAAAGCTGTTTTTCCCATTGAAGGTCTACCCGCAATAATAATTAAATCGGATTTTTGAAAACCCTGGGTTAAAGAATCTAAATCATAAAATCCAGATCCTAAACCAGGTAATTCAGGTTTTAAAGCTTTTTCTTTTAATTCTAAGAAAACAGTTGAAAATAATTCTGCGGTGGTTAACTTTTTTTCCGCTATTAATTCATTTGTTAACTTAAATGATTTTTTTTCGAAATCATTCAAAATTTTTTCTAATGGAATATTTGTAATATAAGCTGAATTAATTGCTTCATACCCTAATTTAATTAAGGAACGTCGTAAAAATTTGTCTTGAATTAACTGAATATATTCTTCTAAATAGACTAAATTAGGAATTTGATTAAGAAGTTCTAATAAAACTTTTGTACCTCCAATTTTATTTAAACAACCAGTTTCTTTTAAAAAATCATTTACTGAAAAAACATTTATTGTAAGCTTTTTCCTATACATTTCTACAATAGCTTTATAAATTTCTTGATGATTTATAAAGTAAAATGTTTCAACTCGAACAGTTTTTATGGTAATTTCAATAGCTTCATAATTAATTAATAAACAACTTAAAACGATTTTCTCTGCTATGAAATTATGCGGCAAAGGGGTATCTGATATTGAAAACTGTACCTTATGGTTAAATTTTTTCATATTCATTAAAATTTAGATTTTACCTTGAGATAAAATAGCAAACCTTGTCTTTTAAAGATATATTTATTAAAATATTAGTACGCGTCCTTAGTTCAGTTGGTAGAACGCTAGTCTCCAAAATTAGATGTCGAGGGTTCAAGTCCTTCAGGACGCGTTTCTCTTAAGAAAGAAGAGGTGTTTGTTTAAAAATAGAATTTTAAGTGTTCAAACTTTCCGTAACTAATTAATATTGTAGAGATTTAAACATAATAGAAAGTAAAAATTTTAAAAAAAATGTTGAATCTTTTTTTAATTAATTAAAGTTAAAATGATATATCTCTATTTTATCAAGAAATAAAAATAAAATTATATGCCAAAGAAAATAACTGCATTGATTAAATTAGCGTTACCTGCTGGAAAAGCTACACCTGCACCTCCTGTAGGACCCGCTTTAGGTCAACATGGTGTAAATATTGCAGCCTTTTGTAAAGAATATAATGCTCGAACAACTGAAAAAGCTGGCCTTATTATTCCCGTAGAAATTTCTGTTTATGAAGATCGAAGTTATACTTTTCTTCTTAAAACACCTCCGGCATCAGTTTTATTAGCTAATGCTGCAAAAGTTAAGAAAGGCTCGTCAACTCCAAACCGAGTAAATGTTGGATCAGTAACAAAAGGACAATTAGAAGAGATCGCTAATATTAAATTACCAGATTTGAATACTACTAAAATAAGTAGTGCGATAAAAATTGTTGAAGGAACAGCCCGAAATATGGGTATTACTGTTATAGAGTAATATTTAAGTTGTAAGTTTTTAAGAAAGAAATTATATGCGAAAATTATCCCGACGTCATAACGAAAACCTCAAAAAAGGTAAAAATGTTGTTCATTCTAGTTTAGAAGAAGCAATTACTTTGCTTCAAGAAACTGCTACGGCTAAATTTATTGAATCTGTTGAATTACATGCTAATCTGAATATTGATCCAAAATATGCAGATCAACAATTACGCACAACTGTAACTTTACCTCATGGGGTAGGTAAATCTACGCGTATTGCTGTTTTAACAAATGAAGCAAATTTTAATGAAGCAAAAGAAGGTGGTGCTGATATTGTTGGAAGTCAAGAATTAATTGATGAGATTAGTCAAGGTAATATTAATTTTGATCTATTAGTGGCAACACCAGATATGATGCCAAAATTAGCAAAACTTGGGCGAGTTTTAGGACCAAAAGGATTAATGCCTTCACCAAAATCAGGAACTGTTAGTACAACTTTACTAGAAACATTATCAGAATTCAAAAAAGGAAAATTTGAATATAAAGCTGATAAAACAGGTAGTGTTCATATAAGTTTTGGTAAAGCAAATTTTTCAAAAAATCAATTAATTGAAAATTTAACAGCATTATATCAATCTATAGAACAAAATCGCCCTACTGGTGTAAAAGGTAAATACTTTAAAAGCTTATTTATTTGTGCTAGTATGGGACCATCTATTCAATTAGATTTAAATATAATTGAGTAATTATAAATTAAAAATATATATACATTTTAAGTAAAAAATTTTATGTCAGACAAAATTAATCAAATTGTTGAAGAATTAAAAACATTAACTTTATTAGAAGCGTCAGAATTAGTAACAGCAATTGAAGAAACTTTTGGTGTTGATGCATCTGCAAGTGCGGGTGGTGGTGTTATGATGGCCGCTGCACCAGCTGCTGCTGAAGAAGTAGAAGAAAAAACAGAATTTAATGTAATGTTAGATGAAGTTCCAGCTGATAAAAAAATCGCAGTATTAAAGGTTGTTCGAACTTTAACTGGATTAGGTTTAAAAGAAGCAAAAGAGCTTGTAGAATCAGCACCAAAAATGGTTCAAGAAGCATTAGGTAAAGATGCCGCAGAAGATGCGAAAAAACAAATTGAAGATGCAGGCGGAAAAGTTTCACTAACATAATATTTGATTCTTAAGAAAGAGAGGTTACAACTACATAAACTCTCTTTCTTAAAAAATATTTTATCTCTTTCTTAAAAAATATTTTACATAAAAACTTTTATAGTTAACTAGATCTATTTTGATTAATTGTATCTGTTAATGAGTTTAAAATTAATTTAATTGACCTTACAGCATCATCATTTCCGGGTATTGGGATATCTATTAAATCAGGATCACAATTAGTATCTAAAATGGAAATAATAGGAATATTTAATTTACGACATTCTTGGATAGCGGTCATTTCACGTTTTTGGTCGATAATAATGGCCACATCTGGCAATTTAGTCATATTTTTAATACCATTCAGATGTTTTCGCAATTTTTCTAATTCTTTTAAACGTAACGATGCTTCTTTTTTAGGTAATAAATTAAAAATTCCGTCTACTTCTTGTTCTTCCAAAGTTTTTAATCGTTCAATTCGGCTTTTTAATGTTACCCAGTTTGTTAACATTCCCCCTAACCATCTATGATTTACATAATATGAATTACAGCTATTTGCCTGTTGGGCAATTACTGCACTTGCTTGTCGTTTTGTTCCAATAAATAAAAATGTTTTTTCTTCTGAAGCTGCTTTTGCAACATAAGAATTTGCTCGTTTTAATAACTGAGCTGTTTGAACTAAATCTAGAATATGAATATTATTTCGTTCCGTATAAATATATGGAAACATTTTTGGGTTCCATCTATAAGCTTTATGTCCAAAATGAACACCAGCTTCTAATAATTGGGCTAAATTAATATCAGCCATAAAATTTTATAACTCCTTAATTAAATAATTGTAGTTTAGTTTAGTATAGAATAACATTAACAGATTGAAAAGAAATAAATTTAGATTTTTATTTTAAATTTTTCTACATTAATTTCAGTTTTATTTTGTGAGAATCTATTAAAACAATTTGTGTAACTTTGATACCCTGTTCCAGATGGAATTAAATGTCCAATAATTATATTTTCTTTTAAACCACGTAACCAATCGACCCTACCTTCAATAGCAGCTTTTGTTAAAACACGAGTAGTTTCTTGGAAACTTGCTGCTGAGATAAAACTTGGATTGTTTAATGCGGCTTTTGTAATTCCTAATAATAATGGTACATAATATGCTGGACGTTTATTATGAGCTTCAATAATTTGATTAATATATTGAATATGGTATAAATCAACTACTTCACGAGGTAATAATGGGGTATGACCTTCATGTGTTATTAAAACTTTTGTTGTCATTTGTTTAATAATGACTTCTAAATGTTTATTTGCAATTGAAACTCCTTGTGATTGATAAACGGATTGAACCGCATTTAATATTAATAATTGAATTTTTTTAAACGTTCTATAACTTGCTTCATAATTATTTGTTAACCGATATGAAATAGTAAATTTTTCTTTACTCGAAAAGAACTGTTTTTTTATTCCATAATAATTAAAATAAATTTTTAATAAATTATGAGGGTTAATCTTATCATTTTCTTTTATCGTTGTCCCTAATTTTTGAAATTCAAAACTAGAATCGATAGTAGTCTTTTGAATCAATAAACTTTTCTTTTGATTTGTTGCTAAGTGTTTATTTGTAGGTTTCTTTTTTCGTGCCTCTAATAATTCTTCTATTCTTGGCAAACCTTGAACAATATCTCCAGTAATTTCTTTTTCAAAATTTAACAAACCAATTACTTCCCCCTTTTCGATAAATTCACCATTTTTACAATAAACATTATTCACTTCGTGTTCAAAATAATCTTCTGTTATTGAATGAATTCCAATTGATTTATTAAAAGGATATTTTAAAAATTTTAGACCTGTTAAATTAGGATTAAACGGAACGCTTTCTTTAATGTTATTAGAAATTAAATCAGAACTTTTTAATAATAGTGGTAAACATTGTTTAATTTTTAATTTTGTCTTTTTGATTTTAAGATTATTTATTTGATTTTTTTTTAAATTTTCTTTTGTTAATGAAAAATTATTTAAAAATAATGGAATAGGAGAACTATAAAATTTTCCGTTTTTCTTCATAAACATCTTTGAAAATTTAATTTTAAATCCATATGATTTTTTATTCGGATCTACTTTTTCTATTATCGATCGTTTAGTAATATCATAATAATTTAAAAAAGTATTTGTTTTATAACTAGAAGTATTTTTGTTTAGGTTTAGTAATTTATATTGTAAATTAACTTTTTCTTTAGAATTATCAGTTTTACAATTTGGGAAAAAATAAGGGCGTCCTTTTTGTATAGTTAGGAATTTACCATTATCAATTAAAACTTTTCCGGTTTGATTTACTTTAATATTATCAATTATTAACTTATTAACTGTTGTATTTTTCCTTTGTTTTTTTTCAACTGTTATACAATCACCATTAGATATTAAAAAAACTTGTTTTTTATTTGAACATTTTGATTTAAATTTTACAATTTCCAAAGAATTCATTGTAAATGATTCTAAATACCCTACAGTTGTATAAGAATCTATAAACTGAGGTGGTTCAATAAGTAAAGAAGATTGTAAATTTGTATATTTTAAATGTGCAGGAATATACTGATTTAATACTAATTTTTCTAAAATTTTTAAATTTAAACGTTTCATTTTAAAAGAATTACTTAAATCAACCGTAATATTATTTTGTACTGAATTCTTTGGTTTTAAATTTATACTTTGAGAAATTAAATTAATACTATTAGATGTTTTAATTTTTTGATTTGTTTTATATAAGTAATTAGTTTTGTTAATTATGGTAAAAATTGACTCTGATTCATTATTATTGGTAAATAGTTTTGTTAAAATCTTTTCTTTAGGAATTTCATAAATACTAAAAGGTCGAATTAGTAATTGATTATTAGCTTTCGTTGTAATATGTTCACATAAAGAAGGTTTTGTTATTTCAATATTATCAAAAATAATTTCACCTGGATAATATACATTTTTATTTACTTGTTCAAATTGTTTACCTTGATATACAAACCCTGCTTTAATTGCAATTTCTTCAATAATATTATTTTTTTGAGAAACATTTATTATTCCTGCAGTTTTTGAAATAATATTTGGAATAATTTCAAAATTTTTTGAGATAAAATTTCCATTTTCTACTAATAAAATGTTTTTATCACAATTTAATTTATAGGTTTCTTCAGAAAGCCAAATTAAAGAATTATGAATAATTTTCTTTTTTAATTTTAACTTTAGAAAGATATTTTCCATATCTTGATAGTTTAAAAAATTCTGATAAAAAATGAATCCATTTTTGTCAATTTTAGCTTCTAAACTTTTTAAATAAACTTCATAATGGCCTTTACTTATTTTTTCATAATACTCTTTACTTATTTCGTATGGTATATTGTAAGAAATTAGTTTAGTTATCGTATCATGTTTTTGTTTTATTCGTTGATCATAATACATTATTCCACCAGTCAAAGTTTTAAAATTGTTATTAAATGAAAGTGCAAAAGGTTTATAGTCCTTGCAGCGTTTCCAATTTGTAGAATTTGAATCCTTTAACACAACTAAATATTTTGAATTATCCCAATTAATTAAATAATTTTTTTTATTTTTAGGTTTAGGGATTTTTTGAGCATAAGCATTGTTTAAAAAATAAGTTTCATTTGTAATTTGAATTTTTTGTTCTAATACATTTTTTTTATTATCAAAAAGTTTAATATATCCAGAATATTGATTTATTAATTTTGTTCTAAAAATATAACTGTTTTTATTAATTTTATGATCTGTATAAAAATTTAAAAAAGAATTACTTGGAGCTTGATAAACTTGCCCTGACAAAATCCATAATAGTCGATTTTGCGTAATTAAATTTGTTCGCGTTTTTAGTCTAGGAATAAATATTTCACCAGCTGTAGCACTTAAAATTGGTTTTCTTTCTGTTAAAATTTGTTTTTCGGTACTTATTAATTCGCCTATTATTGCTGATTTTTTTACATATTGGTTACTTTTTACAAATAACATCGTATTCCGTAATAATTCTATTTGGATAATTTTTTCCCCACGTTGTTGAGGGATTAAAATTAATGATCCTGAATTTTTAGTAACTAAAACATCATCTCCCCGATTTGTACGTAATATAATTGTTTTTAAAATTTTAGAAAATTTAATGACGCCATTTGTTGGACTAATAATTTGTTGGCGAGCTTCTGATGTAAAAATTCCCCCTGTATGAAAGGTTCGCATTGTTAATTGTGTTCCAGGCTCACCAATTGATTGTCCAGCAAGAATGCCAACTGCTTCTCCTAAATCAACCAGATTTTGGTTGGATAAATCCCACCCATAACACATTTGGCAAATCGAATGGTATAAACTGCACGTTAATGGTGAACGAATATGAAATTTTAAGATTTGTTTTCCTTTAAATATATTTAATAATTTTAACGTTATTTGTTTATTAGCTGGTGCAATTAACTTTTGAGTTTTTGGGTCATAAACTGACTTTGATAAGACTCTACCAATAATCTGATCATGATCTAATTTATTATCGTTATCAATTATGAATGAAGCAGATGTTGAACAATCTTTTTCTCTAATAATAATATCTTGCGCAATATCAATTAAACGGCGAGTTAAATAACCTGAGTTTGCTGTTTTTAATGCTGTATCAACAATACCTTTACGAGCCCCGTAACCTGACATTAAATAATCTGTGATTGTTAAGCCTTCACGAAAATTCTTTTTAATTGGTACACGCATAATCTCACCACTAGGATCAGCCATAAGACCTCTCATTCCGACAAGTTGACGAACTTGTGATAAATTTCCCCTAGCTCCTGAAAATGCCATGATATACACTGAGTTTAAAGGGTCATATGTTTTAAAATAAGTTACTACATTATCTTTTAATGATTCACTCGCAATACTCCAAGTTTCAATAATTTTTTGAAACCGTTCGACATCTGTAATTTTTCCCTTTAAACAAATTTTTTCAGCATTTAAAATATCTTTATTTGCTTTTTCTAACATTTCATTTTTTGTTGCTGGAACCTTTAAATCTTCAATGCTAATAGAGATACCAGCTTGTGTTGCATATTTAAACCCAAGATATTTTAATTCATCTGCCAATAAAGAAGCTTGCATCGAATCATATTTTGAAAAACTCCATGCTAGTAATTCTTTTAATTGTTTTTTATTAATAAGTGTATTTTGATAAATATAATCTTTCATAATTCTTTTAGTTGACTTTTTTTTTAATCCAAATATTTTAAATTATTAAGATTTAAGGTTGTTTGAATTGTGTAATTTAAAAGAACACGTCCAGTTGTAGTTTGTAAATATTGAACAATAGTTTTATTATCTTTATCTTTGCGAATTTGAATATTTTCATAATATTCAATATAACTTCCGTCTTTAAATTCAATTTTTTTTATAATGGTTAAAGGTTTAAAAATTTTATGTTTGTATCTAACCCAAATTGAAGTGTGGATTTCAATTTGATCTTGATTATAGGCTAAGATAACATCGTTTAAATCAGCAAAATAATGATTTGCACCTAATAATCCAGTAATATTATTTACAGTTAAATAATAGCACCCTAATACCATATCTTGACTTGGCATAATAATTGGATCACCATTTGCAGGTGATAAAAAATTATATGGTGCTAACATTAACATATAACATTCTGCTTGGGCTTCTAATGAAAGTGGAACATGAACAGCCATTTGATCTCCATCAAAATCGGCATTAAACGCTGAACAAACTAAAGGGTGAAGTTTAATAGCACGGCCTTGAACAATAATAGGTTCAAAAGCTTGTATTCCTAATCTATGTAATGTCGGTGCTCTATTTAAAAATATGGGATGATTGGATAATACTTTTTCAAGCACCGGATCTATCATTGGTTCATTTTGTTGAAGCAAATTTTTTGCAACTTTCATATTGCTTGCTAACCCCTGATTAATCAATTCGCGAATTATAAATGGTTGAAACAATTCGATTGCCATTTCGTAAGGTAAACCACATTGGTTTAATTTTAAACTTGGGCCTACAACTATAACCGACCGTCCTGAATAATCTACTCGTTTGCCAAGTAAATTTTGTCGAAAACGCCCATGTTTTCCTTTTATAATATCGGATAATGATTTCAATGGGCGATTACTCGCGCTTAAAGCAATTTTCCCCCGTTTTCCATTATCAATTAATGTATCGACTGCTTCTTGTAACATTCGTTTTTCATTTCGAATAATTAGTTGAGGAGCATCAATTTCTAACAGTCGAAGAAGACGGTTATTGCGTGTAATTATTCTTCGGTACAATTCGTTTAAATCTGAAGTTGCAAAACGTCCTCCTTCTAATTGAATCATTGGTCTTAATGCAGGTGGAATAACAGGTAATATTGTTATAATCATCCATGCTGGGTTTGCTCCTGTAGTTAATAAATTTTCTAAAATACGAATTCGTTTAATTGATTGATCCCGTAATTTATAAATACGTTGATATTCCCATTTTTTAGACCAATGGGAAAAATTATAAAATGGCTGTTCTTTATGGAGTACTTTACTACAAAGTGTAATAAAATTACGTGTTTTAATTATTTCTTGATCAAGATTTAATTTTTCTAGTTCACGTTTAATTAAGACAGCACCAATTAAATAATTTGGTGTTGATCGTAATAAATATTTTGGCGTATTCCGACGCCGATTATAAGATTTTGGATGTGGTTTTAATGGGTAGCCTGTGAATCCCAATTCTCGACAACGTCGGTATTGCTGTAAATCCCAATGAAGTCCATAAAAAGCAATTTCATCTTCAGCTATAAAATAAGCAAGAGATGCTAATTTTATCCGTTTTATCCGTTCATCATAAAAATTTACACTATTAGACTTTTTTGGTTTGGATTTTTCTTTAAGAAATTCCTTACATTTTAAAAGTGCTTTTGGACTAGTAAGATAATTACGGCATTCAACATCTGAAGAAAGATATTCACGAATATCTTTATTTTCTTTTTCTTTATTCTCTCTTGGATCAGCAAATTCTGTCCACCCAGTATCAAGTCTTTTTTCACACTGTTCAACTTCAAGAAGTAGTGAGATATAATTCGGGCGGCTGTTTGTATACCAAACATGTGTTACTGGGTAAATTAAATTAATATGACCCATGCGATGTCGGCGAACTCGTGATTCAGTCAATTCAACTCCACACCGCTCACAAATTAAACCCTCATACCGGACTCGTTTATATTTACCACATGCACATTCTAAACTTTTACTTGGACCAAAAATTCTTTCACAAAATAAACCATCCATTTCAGGTTTAAATGTTCGATAATTAATCGTCTCAGACTTTTGAACTTCTCCAACAAATTGTCCATTAGGCAATTTCCTATGAGACCATTGTAATATTCTTATAGGAGAAGCTAATTTTATTTTTATATAATCAAATTCTTTTTCAGAGCGTATCATATTAAATATTTAAAATGAAATATTATTTATATTTGATGTATGAGAAAATGTTTTTAATAATGGGTTATATTTTTCAATTAAATTTAATTCAATTTCATAAGATTGTTCTGAACTAAATTCATCAATTCTATAAGTACTTAGATCTAACCCAATTGAACGTAATTCTTGAACTAGAACTTTAAACGATTCTGGGACACCGGAAGTTGGTATAGATTGGCCTTTAATTATAGAGTTCAAAGTTTCATTTCTACCTTGCATATCGTCAGATTTAATTGTTAAAAGTTCTTTTAATGTAAAAGATGCACCAAACCCTTCAAGCGCCCAAACTTCCATTTCACCAAATCGTTGACCCCCATGCTGTGCTTTTCCACCTAATGGTTGTTGAGTGACTAATGAATAAGGACCAGTTGCTCTTGAATGCATTTTATCATCAACTAAATGAATTAATTTTAACATATATGCATTACCCACTGTAATTGGATTATCAAATTCTTTTCCTGTTCTTCCATCTAAAAGTACCATTTTTCCTGGGGAATAAGGGTTAAAAAGCCATGCTTCGTCATTTTCAATGGAAGCTTGTCGTAATTTTTTATTAATTAAAATTCTTGAAACTTCTGATCCATACATTTCATCGAATGGTAAAATTTTAAAACGACGGTTTAATTTATGTCCTGCTAAACCTAATAAACATTCATATAACTGTCCTACATTCATTCGAGATGGAACACCTAACGGGTTTAAAATAATATCAATAGGAGTACCATCTGGTAGAAAAGGCATATCTTGACGAGGTAAAATCCGAGAAATTATTCCTTTATTACCATGTCGACCTGCAATTTTATCTCCTACTTGAATTTTTCTTATTTGTGCAATAAAAATTTGAATTTTTTCAAATTTGTAGGCCAATTTTGTTCGTCGATTAAATGTTAAAGTTTCAATAACTCTACCATATTCCCCTTCAGGCATTCTAAATGATGTATCACGAACTCCTTTTGCCTTTGCACCAAAAATTGCTCTAAGTAATTTTGATTCTGGTAATTGTTCAGAATCATCTTTAGGAATAATTTTTCCGACTAAAATATCGCCTGGTTTTACAAATGTTCCAATTGTAACTATTCCATCTTCATTTAAGTTTTGAACATCAGAAATATTCAAATTTGGAATGTTATTCGTCGTTTGCTCGGACATTTCGGCTGTTCGGTCAATTTCAACTTCATACCTTTCAATATGAATTGATGTAAAAATATCTTCATAAACTAAACGTTCATTGATTAAAATTGCATCTTCGAAATTATAACCTTGCCATGGCATATAAGCAATTAAAACATTTTGTCCTAACGAAAGTTCACTTGATATTATCCCTGGTCCATCAGTTAACATTTGACCGGATTTAATTTTTTCACCTTCCCACACTATTGGCCTATGATTAATACAAGTTTCTTGATTTGACCGTTGGTATTTTTGTAAATCATATTTATAATGTCGTCCAGAATTTTCACGAATAATGATCTTATTTGCTGTTACTGATTCGACAATTCCGTCCTGTTGGGCATTTATAACTATACCAGAATCTAATGCAATTTGATTTTCTAGACCTGTCCCAACAATAGGTTTTTGTGGTAATAATAATGGAACTGATTGTCGTTGCATGTTTGAACCCATTAGAGCTCGGTTGGCATCATCATGTTCAAAAAACGGTATTAAAGATGCAGCAACAGAAACAACTTGAATTGGAGAAACGGCAATAAAATCAACTTCAGATGGGGTAACAGTTAAAAAATCTTGCTTGTAACGTATTGGAATTAAATTTTTTGTTAAATAATTCTCTTCATTTGTTGAAATGTCAGCCGGTGCAATTTTATAAAAATCTTCAATATCAGCAGTTAAATAAATAGGAACTCCTGTTTTAATAACTTTTCCATTAATAACTCTCCAAAAAGGTGTTTCTAAAAAACCAGATTCGTTAACTCTTGCACATGTTGTTAATGAAGCAATTAACCCTACATTTTGTCCTTCAGGCGTTTCAATTGGGCAAATTCGTCCATAATGACTTGGGTGAATATCTCGAACAGCAAAACTAATGCGATCTCTATCAAATCCTCCAGGTCCTAACCCACTAATTCGTCGTCTATGTGTTAATGACGATAACGGATTTGTTTGATCCATATATTGAGATAATTGACTCGCTCCAAAAAACTCTCTAATAGTTGCCCCAACTATATTGAAACTTGATAATTGACTTGAATATGTTTTATTTGTTTGACTTCGTAGTTTTCTCAATAATCTTTGGAATCCAATGCGAAATAGATTTTGTAATAATTCTCCTACTGAACGAACTCGTCTATTCTTTAAATGATCAATGTCATCACTAATTTGTTTAGAGGTCGATAAAGTTATTAATTTATCAATTATTGCAAAAATATCTTCATATGTGATTGTAGTAATTCGTTTTGATAATTTTATATTTAATCTATTATTCAATTTTGAACGCCCAATTTTTCCTAAACGATAATAGGATGGATCAAAAATTCTAGAAAATTCTGAAATATTTTTATAGTAATTTTTTTTTAAATTAAATCGTAATAGTTTATCTGATTGATAAATTGAATGAGTTAATACGGGATTATTAAAATAGAAAAATTCAGAATTTTGTAAGTTTTGACAAATTTCTAAATCAGTAACTCCCATTTCCTTTAATAAATGAATAATGGGTTTTTGTGTTACTTTATCAAGTTGGATAATAATTTCATCCTCTTGGTTTTTTATAGGATATTTGGAAATATTAATTTTTGTATTTTTCTGAAAGCCAAACCTGATCCACGATCCATATTCAGGAATTAAGGTTGCAGTATATAATTCTTTTTCTTCATATTTTTTTTTATAAATATCTTTTATTAAATGATCTTCTTTATATTGAATAATTTTAGATTTTGTCTTTAAATATTTCGTTTTATTTTTAAATATTTTTGTCTGTGATTGACTTCTTCTTTTGTCTTTTTCTGTTTTAGTAACGTTATATTTAAATTTAATAAGTTCTTTAAAACTATTAGTGAAATAAAGATTAGAATATAATTTAGTCTTATTAATAATTATATTAATTTTTGGTATGATGTTTACTTTTAAAAAATTAAAATTATTAAGCTGAGTGAAATTATCTAAATCTCGAAGTACAAAAATAACTAGTTTTAGATTGATATTTAAGTTTAATAATGTTAATGAGTTTTGAAATACTTTATCGTATAATTTTTTAATTTGTTTAACTTTAGCGACTGTTCTTTTACTTGTAGTATTATTATTTACTTTTTTTAAAATTTTATATTTTGTAATTATTTTTAGTAATAAATTAAAACAATTAACAATTAAAAAGATTTTATGCTGATTATCAGATAATATGAAGTTTTCATTACATGCTAACCATTTTAAAAAGATTTTAATTCGTTTTTTCTTTATAGAAAGGTTTTGGATTTTGACTAAACTTTTATAAATTTTAAAATATTCAATAACTGAAGAACTAAAGTTAACTTCATACTCTTTTAATTGTTTAAATGAATAGATATTAATTGTTTCTCCTTGCCAATTCCAATCTTCTTCTTTTTTAATAAACCGTATTTTCTTTTTTTTATCATTAATTAATTTTTTTTTAATATTTGGTTTTAAAAAATATAATCGGTTCTCTGTAGGTAAGATTTCACTGGGTGGGGTAAAATTCTTTAATTTCCCAATTTCGTTAGATATTATTCTTTTAATTTTTTTATTTTTTTTTTGATGTTTATTTTTTTCAAAATAAACGCCTGGGCTTCTGATAATTTGACTAACAATAACACGTTCACACCCATTAATGACAAAAGTTGCAGAACTTGTCATTAAAGGTAAATTGATAATAGGAAACTTACTATGGTATTTTATAATATTTGTTTTTTTATTTCGAACTTCTAATGGAATAACCAGTTGGGCAGAATAATTTGCTGTATATTTTTTAGCTCGGACGATATTATAAATAGGTTTTACTAAACTATACTCTTGTCCAAATAAAACATATTCTGTGTTTTGACTGAAATCATAAATTCGTGAAAAAGTATTTAATTCTTCCGTTAGCCCTTGAGCAATAAACCAACAGAAACTTACCCGTTGCATTTCAATAAAATCAGGTAGAGCAGTAGTGTAATTCATCATATAGTAGTTTAAAAGTTTTATTAGTCATTTATTTTAAATTTAATAATTACTAAGTTTTATTGGGGGGACTCATTAGTAAAATAAAGTAAAATTTTAATTTTGTTAATTTTTTGTTATTACTTCAAAAATAAAATTAATAGATAGTTTTAAAATATTAGAACTATTCATTATCGACTTTTATAGTGGTGGTGGTACTTGGTTTTTTATTGATATGAGTTAAGAGTTTTTACACTTAAGTTTATTCTAGTTTATGATTGTTGGAACGAATTTTAATTAACTTATAAAGGCAAGCTTAATCGAGAATTGTTGATTTTATTAATTACTAACAGTAATAAAAAAATTTTAAATAAAATAACCTACTTAAAATTAGGTTATTTTAAAGTATAAAGACTATTTTTTCATTATTTTAAATTATCCAGCTTTTAATAAAGCAGCTAATTTTGCTTTTTTTCGTGCTGCTGTATTCTTATGATAAACATTTTTTTTTGTACCTTTATCAATTAAACTATAGATTGAATTTAGTACAATTTGTACTTTTTCTTTATCACTAGTACTTTGTGAATCTTTATAAGTTTCTAGATCTTTTAAGAATCTTTTAGTTAATGTTCTAACTGAACTTTTATAAAAACGATTTTGAAGATTATTTCGTTTACTTATTAATATACGTTTTTTTGCTGATTTGTTATTAGCCATAAATAGAATTTAAAGATATATAAGTCAGTATTTGTGTACTATTTAATTTTATACATTTATTTAATAAAATATAATATATTTAAAGAAAAATAGGAAGTTTTTATCCCAAATATTTTTATATTGTCAATATTTTTAAAAATAATACATTAAACTCTTGATAAGATAAAAATATTTAGGCAATATAATAAAGTAAAAATATTATTATACTATAGGAATTGACATGGCAAAAAATAAAGGTACTAGAATATTAATTACTTTGGAATGTACCGAATGTAGAACAAATACAAATAAACGTTCTCCAGGTGTTTCAAGATATTTAACACAAAAAAACCGTCGAAATAACCCACAACGGATGGAACTTAAAAAATATTGTCCACATTGTAACAAATCAACTATTCATAAAGAAATAAAATAAAAATATGTTAGCACAAAAACAAAAATTAGCACCGATTGGTATTAGTCAAAAAATTGATTATAAAGATATTGATTTATTAAAATTATTTATTACAGAACAAGGAAAAATACTTCCACGTCGGGCAACTGGAGTAACAGTACAACAACAACGTCAGATAGCAAAAGCTATTAAAAGAGCACGAGTTTTATCTTTATTACCGTATGTAGCTTCTAATGAACTTTAAATTTTTTTAGAAGATAAAGTTTATTAAGATGATGTAGGGAGGAATTCTACTGTATGGGTGTAAGGAATTTTATTGACCGTGTATTCACCGTTATTTCAGATCTTATTTTAAAACTCTTACCTGCGAGTAAACAAGAAAAACAAGCTTTTGCATATTATAAGGCTGGAATGGCTGCTCAAGCAGAAGGTGATTATGCTGAAGCATTAGAAAATTATTATGAATCATTATACTTAGATGAAGACCAATATGATAGAAGTTATACGCTTTATAATATTGGTTTAATTTATGGTAAAAACGAAAATTATCCACGTGCATTAGAATATTATCATCAAGCTGTATCGTTGAATTCAAATTTACCACAAGCTTTAAATAATATTGCAGCAATTTACCATCGACAAGGCCTATTAGCCTTAGAGATGGCTTCTCAAGATTATGATTCTGCAATGGAAATCTCTGAAGAATATGAATATATTGAGTTAGCAAAAGGGTTATTTGATAAAGCGGCAGAGTATTGGTATCAAGCTCTTAAGTTGGCACCTGATAATTATCCAAGGGCACGAAATTGGTTAAGAATAACTGGTAGGGCCAAATCTTTAGATTCTTTTTAAATAACATTAAAAAGTTAAAACGAGAAAACATTTTATTCAAGAATTCGCATTCTTTTGGTGTACAATGGTAAGTAGTTAATAAATTTTAAATTTGTTATTGTTTTGAATAATCTCTTGAATTCTGAAAGTATATTTATTCTTAAATATTTAAAATATTTTAAATCAAAATGGTAGAAACTACAAATAAAGGTTACGTTTGTCAAATTATTGGCCCAGTATTAGATATTGAATTTCCTTCTGGAAACTTACCTCCAATTTACAGTGCAATTAAAATTGAGACTGCAGATGGAATAGGAAATATTGTTGAAGTTCAACAATTATTAGGTGATAATAAAATACGTGCTGTATCGATGCGTTCAACAGATGGTTTAAAACGTGGTGTTGAAGCTGTTGATTTAGGTACTCCAATTAGTGTTCCAGTGGGTACTCCAACATTAGGACGAATTTTTAATGTAATTGGTGAGCCAGTAGATGAACAAGGTGATGTTTCTTTAGATGAAACTTTACCAATTCATCGTGAAGCTCCTGCCTTTACAGAATTAGAAACAAAACCATCAATTTTTGAAACTGGTATTAAAGTTGTAGATCTATTAGCACCTTATCGTCGTGGTGGTAAAATTGGTTTATTTGGTGGTGCTGGTGTAGGTAAAACAGTATTAATTATGGAATTAATTAATAATATTGCCAAAGCCCATGGTGGTGTATCAGTTTTCGGTGGTGTAGGTGAAAGAACACGTGAGGGTAATGATTTATACGAAGAAATGAAAGAATCAGGTGTAATTAATTCTACGAATTTCTCTGAATCTAAAGTAGCTTTAGTATATGGTCAAATGAATGAACCTCCAGGAGCACGTATGCGTGTAGGTTTAACTGCCTTAACAATGGCTGAATATTTCCGAGATGTAAATAAACAAGATGTTTTATTATTTATCGATAATATTTTCCGTTTCACACAAGCTGGTTCTGAAGTATCTGCTTTATTAGGTCGTATGCCATCGGCTGTAGGATATCAACCTACTTTAGCGACAGAAATGGGTGCTTTACAAGAACGTATTACTTCAACAACTCAAGGTTCAATTACTTCAATTCAAGCTGTTTATGTACCTGCCGATGATTTAACTGATCCTGCTCCGGCAACAACATTTGCTCACTTAGATGCAACAACAGTATTATCACGTAATTTAGCGGCAAAAGGTATTTATCCTGCTGTAGATCCATTAGATTCTACTTCAACAATGTTACAACCTGGAATTGTTAGTAATGAGCACTATGAAATTGCAGAAAATGTAAAAGAAACATTACAACGTTATAAAGAATTACAAGATATTATTGCTATTTTAGGTATTGACGAATTATCTGAAGAAGATCGATTAACTGTTGCCCGTGCACGTAAAGTTGAACGTTTCTTATCTCAACCTTTCTTTGTAGCTGAAATTTTTACAGGTTCTCCAGGTAAATATGTAAGCTTAGAAGATACAATTAAAGGATTTACAATGATTTTAACTGGTGACTTAGATGATTTACCAGAACAATCGTTCTACCTTGTAGGAAATATTGACGAAGCAATTGCAAAAGCAGAAACTCTAAAATAAGGAGTAATTAATATATGGTTATGAACATTCGCGTTCTAACTCCGGATAGAGTTATTTGTTCTACAACAGCAGATGAAGTTATTTTGCCTGGCTTGACTGGTCAAGTTGGTGTATTAGATGGGCATGCCACTTTAATCACCGCCTTAGATACAGGATTACTTAGAATTAAATTAGCTGACAAATGGACACCTATTATTTTATGTGGTGGGTTAGCAGAAATTGATCGTAATCGTGTTACAGTTCTAGTAAATGACGTAGAAGAACTTGTTGCTGTAGAACTAAATGAAGCTACTAAAGAGTTAGAAAAAGCTACATCAGCAATTGAAAAAGCTGAAACAAGTAAAGCAAGACTTGATGCTTCAGTTGAATTAAAAAAAGCTACAGCACGTCTTGAAGGTATAAATTACTTATCATAAAATTTATTATCGGTAAAAATTTTTACCGATAATAAATTTTATATAGACATTAGACATTTTGAGTTAAAAATAAGACACCATATTTTTACTTCACAGATATGATAAAAACAAAAGATCTATAAACTCACTTTATGGTAACAAACTCTGATTTTAACTTTACAAATAATGAAACAGTAATTTTAGAATTACCGTTTTCAGAACATATCGAAGAACTTAGACAGAGGTTATTTCATATATTTTGGATAATTTTATTTTTAACTTGTGGAGCTTTTATTGAAGTTAAACTTTTAGTTAAAATATTAGAACTTCCAGTTGACAATGTAAAGTTCTTTCAATTATCACCAGGTGAATATTTTGTTTCAACTGTAAAAATTTCTTTTTATACAGGTTTACTTTTTGGTAGTCCGTTTGCAATTGGACAAATTATATTATTTTTATTGCCCGGTTTAACAAAAAAAGAAATAAAAGTTATTTTGCCTCTATTGTTGAGCTCATTATGTTTGTTTGGTTTAGGTTTACTTTTTTCTTATTATGCTTTAATTCCGGCAGCTTTAAATTTCTTTTTAAACTATAGTGATGAAGTTATTGAACCTCTTTGGTCATTTGATCAATATTTTGAGTTTATACTTGTTCTTTTTTATAGTACAGGTTTAGCTTTTCAAATTCCCATTATACAAATTTTATTAGGCTTATTAAATTTTGTATCAGCTCAACAAATGTTAGGTGCATGGCGATATGTAATACTTATCTCAACAATTATTGGAGCAGTTTTAACACCTTCTACTGATCCTCTTACGCAATTATTGCTTTCTTTTGCAATATTATTACTTTATTTTTCAGGCGTAGGTATCCTGTTTTTAATAAAAAATTAATTTATATATATACTTAAAAAGTATTTAATTCATGGCAACTAACAAGTTTTTTAAAAGTCTTTTATTTACTTTCACAATTGCTATAAGTTTATTTGGTTTTTCGGTAGAAAATTCTATTGCATATCCTGTATTTGCTCAACAAGGATATTCAAACCCACGTGCAGCAAATGGTAAATTAGCTTGTGCTAATTGTCATTTAAACCAAAAAGCTATTGAAATTGAAGCACCACAAGGTGTACTTCCTAATTCTGTATTTGAAGTTGAAATAAAAGTACCATATGATGTAAATCGTCAACAAATTAGTGCTGCTGGTAAACCAGCAGATTTAAATGTTGGTGGAATCCTTATCTTACCTAAAGGATTTAAATTAGCTTCTAAAAAGCAAATTTCTCCAGAAGTTAAAGCAAAAAATAAAGGTGTGTTTATTTCACCGTATAGTACAGAATTTGACAATATTTTAATTGTAGGTCCAATTGCTGGTAAAACACATCAACAACTTATATTCCCTGTTGTTGCACCTGACCCTGATAAAGATCCTGATGTTAAATATTTATCATATCCATTCTATGGTGGTGGAAACCGTGGTCGTGGTCAAGTATATCCAACTGGTGAAAAAAGTAACATAAATAGTTTCGGTGCAACTCAAGCAGGGCAAGTTACTGAAATTACAACTACTGAAAAGGGTGAGTCTCAAATTACAATTGTGAACCCTGATGGTGCAACAACTTCTCAAACTCTTTCAGCAGGTTTACAATTACTTGTAAAACAAGGTGATATCGTGAAAGCAGAGCAACCGTTAAACATTGATCCAAATGTGGGTGGTTTTGGCCAAGAAGAATCAGAAATTGTATTACAAAGTTCATCACGAATTCTAGGATACTTAGCTTTTTGTTTCTGTTTATTATTAACACAAGTTCTTTTAATTCTTAAGAAGAAACAATATGAAAAAGTTCAAGCTGCTGAACTTAATTTCTAATAGTTAATCTAAAAATATTACAAAAGAATAACCCTTCAAATTGTTAGCTTTTGTAACAATAACATTCCAAATGATAATTTCGAATATGTCATTCGGAATGTTATTTACACCTTAAGTTTTCAACTTAGCTAAATATTAAATAGATAAGTTAAATTGTATCTCAACTATAATTGGGGTATCTAGCACTATTTTAATATGTTTTTCTAGTTATTAGGTGTACTTTTATAATTTTGATAAGATTCATTATAGAGAATTATAATAAGATTGATGGACGAAACTATTAAAACTGGTTATGTAGTGTATGTCTAGTAGTGGTATAAAACTTTATTTTACCTATAAATATATTAATTGCTAAAGTTAAAATTATTTTTTAAATAAAACCTTAAGTGTTAAAGATAATATGTCGAACTACTATAATAGTTATATAAAGAATAGAGAAAGTAAGTAGGTCGGCTTTTGCATAATCACGCATAGTATCTTATTATTATCTACTTTTTTCAACTATTCAAAAAAAAATATTAATAACTGATGAAAATTATTCTGACTGGTTAATTAACTTCTATAGAAGGCATAATCCTATGAAAAACCTATCAGTAACGGGATAATATTTACTAAAAAAAATTTAATCGTCATTTGTTTTAAACGTTTGTGTACTTTGAATCATTATATGATTAATTTGCGTTTCTTACTTGAAACGATTATGCTTGTTAGATTGTGAAGATTAATATCAGTGTTAAGAGTTTAATTTTACACCTGATTCACTCTAAAATTCATTTTCTACATTTCTAAGGTAACAGTTTTAACAAATTATATTAATTTTAATGAAATAGATAAAAATATAATACTAACGGGTGTTGAATTCAGTTCTTTTAGTGTTAAGAAATCAAAACATCATTAGAATACATGTGATTATTAGTTTAATATTTAACTTTAATTTTTTTTTAGTTAGTTGAAGAGAGCTATCATAGCAATTAACTAATAAATGTTAACAGGTAATATATACTGTAAATAATTATATTACCTGTTAACATTTATTAATCTTCTATTTCAAATATCTCTTTAAACACTTTTGATACTTTATCACCAGAATCAATTGATTCTAATGGATCTTTTCGTAAACGATGACGTAAGCATAATGTAATAATACGTTCAATATCTTCTAGTGTTACTTTTTCCCGACCATTGTATGCTGCATGTGCTTTTGCAGCACGGTTTGTTACTATATCACCTCGTAATCCATCTACATCTAATTGACTACAAACTTCTGATATTTTAACACGTAAATCATAGTCAATTTGAACATTTGGTAATACTTTTTGAGCATCAACAATTCTATTACGTAATTCTTGTTGTTGCGTTTCATAATTTTCCATCCACACCATAGGTGTTTGATCAAATGATGTTCGTTCTTCTACAACTTTTACACGTAAGATTGGATCTTTAACAGTCCGAATTTCGGCATGCATACCAAAGCGATCTAATAATTGTGGACGTAATTCTCCCTCTTCAGGGTTACCAGACCCAACTAATACAAATCGAGCTGGGTGGCGAATTGAAATACCTTCTCGTTCAACTGTATTCCAACCAGAAGCTGCGGAATCTAATAAAATATCTACTAGATGATCATCTAATAAATTAACTTCATCAACATAAAGTAATCCGCGATTAGCTTTTGCTAATAATCCTGGTTCAAAAGCTTTTATACCTTCAGTTAATGCTTTCTCAATATCAATTGTTCCACAAACACGATCTTCTGTTGCTCCTAATGGTAAATCTACCATTGGAATTTTAATAAATTCTGTTTCCAATGTTTCACCGTTTTGAATTGCAGTTTTTACTTCATTTCCCATTAAATCTAAGTCTGATTTATGTGAATTAAAAGGATCATCTTTTACAACTTCAATTTCTGGAAGTAAATCGGCTATGGCTCTAATTGTTGTTGATTTTCCTGTACCACGATCTCCCATAATCATAACCCCGCCAATTTTTGGGTCAATTACATTAAGTTGTAAAGCTAATTTCATTTCTTCTTGACCTACAATTGCAGTAAACGGAAAAACCGGTGAAGAAAATTTTTTTAAATCTTGTGTTACCATAACTATCAATTAAATATATAAATTTTTGATCAAAGTTTAAATTATTGATAAAGCGTTGCACCTAAACGAATAGCTAAAACACTTGCTAATAAAGCAGCCATTAATGCGACATAAACTTGAAAATCAGTAATCATAATATTATTTTTTTGTATAAATTTCTAACGTAGATTGATTCTAAGGAATTAGAGTTTCTTATTTTTTACCCTAACAAATTATTAATAAATTATAGTTTAAATATATAATTTAAATATAATTTATTAATCTTTATAATTTACCAACTTGATTTAGTAACCCCTGGTAATAAACATTGATGAGCCATCTCACGTAAAACATGGCGCGATACACCAAAATCTCTATAGAAACCTCGAGGCCGACCAGTTTTCCAACAACGATTGCGGATACGAATTTTAGAACTATTTCTAGGTAAACGTTGAATTTTTGAATGGATATCTAATTTTAAATTAAAATCACTAGTACTATTATATTCTGCTATTAATGTATGTCGTTTTGATTTATATTTCTTCGTTAATTTAATTCGTTTTTTCTCTCTTTCAACCATACTTTTTTTTGCCATAAACTTACGTACCTTTTCAAATGTATTTTAAATTGGAATAAATATTAATAAAAATAAAATTTAGT
>Ga0208671_10000230_pt1 | contig 32950 bp, 26 predicted proteins | sample ColrivemetaGS759_FD_187606 | JGI IMG/M metagenome (GOLD analysis project Ga0208671, IMG submission 187606) | Estuarine microbial communities from the Columbia River estuary - Ebb tide ETM metaG S.759 (SPAdes) (version 2) | ecosystem: Environmental > Aquatic > Marine > Intertidal zone > Estuary ...
GATTTTCGCCGGCTTCCCTATTATCCACGCTCTCGCGCAGACCTGGTGCGTGTGGCGGGATTAGGCGGCTTTTGGTTGGAGGGCAAGGGGCGGCGGGACAAAGCGTTTAATGCCGCGTTTTGCCCGGGCGCTGCATGCCCCAAAATTGGGGACCTTCGGGCACTTGCCAACTATGTTTGATGGCAAAGCCAAAGCTTTGGTACAAAGGGATATTATGTTCATCGGCGGTTTCGAGATAGGCCGGTAGGCCATCCTGATCGACGCGATCTAACCCTGCGCGGATCGCCGCGCCGCCATATCCCTTGCCCTGAAAAGCAGGGTCGCAACCGGCAAAATGCAAATACCAAACAGGTTCTTTTGGCAGATGCTTTTCAATCAGATCGGAAACCTCCAACCCACGCAAAATCAAGAAACGCAGTACTTGTACAAAGGGGATGAATAGCCGCGCGGTGTCCCATAAGGAATCGCGCGCTTGGCTGGGGCCGCGCCATAAGGTGACGGCTTCAATGCCATCGGTGCCAAACACCGCGCCTTTGCGATGTTCGTCACGCAGGAACAGGTGGAATGCCCCCACCAACCGCCGCGCACGTAATGCCGGGTCAGGTATTACATAACTCCAGCCAGACTCATTCTGGAATGCGCGCGCAAGCGTTTCGGCAATCTCCAGATTGTCGGTGGGCTTAAGTAGCTTCGCGTGCGGCAAGATTATCCCTTTGCCTGCGTCAGGATTGGTAGATTGCGCACGCGCTTGCCCGTTGCAGCGAACAAGGCATTGGCCAAGGCAGGCGCGGCTGGCGGAACGCCAGGTTCGCCAATGCCGCCCATCGGCGCACCGCTGTTCAGGAAATGGATATCCTGCGACAACGGGGCTTGTGCCATATTCAGCAACGGATAATCGCTGAGATTGCTTTGCTGCACGGCGCCTTTTTCCAGCGTGATCGCTTCACCAATCGCCGACGACAGGCCCATGATCGTGCCGCCCTCAATCTGCGCCATCGCGGCATCGGGGTTTACGATGCTGCCTGCGTCCACGACGGTGGTGACCTTATGCACCTTGGGCATGCCGTCTTCGCCAACCGAAGCCTCAACAACTTGGGCGACGATGGTTTTGAAGCTTTCGACCAGAGCAACGCCGCGTCCGCGTCCGGCGGGCAAGGGCGTGCCCCATCCACTGCGCGCAGCGGCTTCATCCAAGACGCGCAAATGCCGTGAACCTGCGGTCAGGTGGTTCCGTCGGAAAATGACGGGGTCTTCGCCTGCGGCATGCGCCAATTCGTCCATGAAGCTTTCATTGTAAAAGCCTTGTTGTGTCGAATTGACCGAGCGCCATGCGCCCGTTTGCTGGTTCGAAACATGCGCAAAATGCCTACGCGATACGGCGGGCAAGATATAGGGGAATACCGTCTCGTCCTCGGCGCTTTCGGGCTGGGCATAATCATTGCGGTACGCGGCGATGCGTTTCTTGTCGGTCAATGCCGCCTGCAAAACCGCGGAGCTTTGCGGGCGATAGGCGCCTTGCGCGACCTCTTCCTCCCGGCTCCAGATCAGTTTCACCGGATAAGGTAATTGCATCGCAAGTTGCGTCACTTGTTCAACAATTTCCATATACATGGGTAAGCGGCGACCAAAGCTGCCGCCGATAATCATCGGGTGGAAAGTCACATCATCGGCATCAAGGCCCGAAACCTCAACCGCCAACATTTTGGTGGCCAAGGGATCCTGCATCCCGCCCCAAATGTCGAGCTTGCCATCCTTATATTGCGCGGTGAGCGCGAAGGGTTCCATCATCGCATGGTGCAGGAATGGCACTTGATATTTGGCTTTGATCGGCTTTGTGCCCAATGCTGCTTGCACATCGCCTTGACCCGCTTCGCCGTCGGCCTCACCCTTGGCGATGATCGCGTCATGCGCTTGGAATATCGATGCGGTAGACACATCGGCATGGCCACCGTCGCTAAAGCTGGGGGCCAAAGCGCGCAGACCGGAAATCGCCGGCCAATAGCCCTTGGCGACAACGGCCACGGCATTGTCGAGCTTGATGACCTTTTCCACGCCCTTGATCGCCAAGGCAGGCGCGGTGTCGACAGATGTCAGCTTGCCGCCTCGCACGGGCGCGGCTTGAATGGTGGCGACGCGCATGCCGGGTATCGCAAAATCCATGCCATATTGCGCGCTGCCATCGACCTTGGCCGGAATATCGAGCCGCTGCATAGATTGCCTAATCAGGCGATATTGCGTGGGATCTTTCAGCTTGGGTTCGTTGTCCAATGACAAGGTTGCTGCTTCTGCTGCCAGCTCCCCATAACGCAAAGACTGGCTTGATTTTGCGTGAATGACGCGGCTGTCCTGCGTGGTCAGTTCGTCCATGGGTACATTTAGCCGCTTGGCGGCGGTTTCCATCAATGCAAGGCGCGTGGCCGCACCGACCTTTTGAAAAGTTATCTGGCCGGTGAACCGCAAAGCGGTTGAACCGCCGGTAATCTGCAGATTCATTTGCCGCGCGATGAACGATAAAAAGGATTGCGGAATGCCGTTGATGATCGCTGGTTGGCCAGTCATGTCGGCCAAAAATCCGCGACCCAAGCCCACATTGGCAAAGGCGGGTTCGGCAGGCGCCGACACGACACGCACTTGCTCCCATGTCGCGTCCAACTCTTCAGCCAGCATTTGCGCAAGGCCGGTGTTCGACCCCTGACCAATGTCGGTATGCGGCGAATAAATGGTGATGACATCGTCTTCGCTGATTTTCAGCCAAGTCGCAAAGCCATGCTCGCCTTTGCCTATGATGCGCGCTTTGGCATCCTTGGCGGCATTGCTGTCGGCGATTGAGATGCCGAACAGGCCAGCGCCGACGACGGCGACGCCGCCGATTAAAAAGGCGCGACGCTTGACGCCCTTGCGCTTGAGCGGCGCTTCGGATGCGCTATCGATTGCAGTGTTATCGGCCATCAGACGGCTCCTTCAACAGCTACTGCGGCCTGTCCGGTGGCGGCGCGAATGGCCTTGCGGATGCGCGGATAGGTGCCGCAGCGGCACAGGTTGGTCATCGCAGCGTCAATTTGCGCATCGCTTGGGCGACCGGTTTTTTCGATGAGCGCCACGGCGGCCATGATTTGTCCGGACTGGCAATAGCCGCATTGCGGCACTTGCGCCGCAATCCATGCCTGTTGTACCGCGTGCAGCGTACCATCGGCGGATTTTAGCCCTTCAATCGTGGTAATGGATTTGCCCGCAACCTCGCTCACCGGCACACTGCACGAACGCGTGGGTTCGCCATCGACATGGACGGTGCACGCCCCGCACGCCGCAACGCCGCAACCAAATTTTGTGCCGGTCAGGCCCAGCTCTTCACGGATCACCCACAATAAGGGGGTATCTGGTTCGGCGGACAAAGCGACTGCTTTGCCGTTGATGGACGTCTGAATTGCCATGCGAAGAAGCTCCCGTCTTAAGTTGCCTTTCATATAGCAACGCTTCCTGCACTTTGCTAGCGGGTAGCCATGCAAACGGGTAGTGCTAATCATGATCGCATCCTTGCCGCCGCGCTGGATTGGGCGGGCGCGCCGATGGCGATTGCGACGGTAGTCGAAACGTGGAAATCTGCGCCTTGCCCGACGGGTACGCATATGCTCGTCCATGCCGATGGGCGGTTCGTGGGTTCGGTCTCCGGCGGCTGTGTCGAGGCGGATGTTCTGGAACGCGCGCAGATGGTGCTGGCGGGCGCGCCAGCGGTGCTCAGGCGGTACGGCGTTGCCGATGACGCCGCATGGGATGTTGGCCTGCCTTGCGGTGGGGATATACTGGTGCTGGTGCAGCCCGTTTCGGCGGACGGCTTCCCCGAAAGCCTGTTTGCCCACATCGTTAGTGCGCGGGGCAAGGGCGCGACATTGTCCGTGGTGACCGACCTTGCCACAGGCCGCAGCGCAATAGGGCAGGATGCGGCGGCAGAGAGCTTTATAAATGTCTATTATCCGCCCCGCCGCTTGTTGATTGTCGGCGCGGTGGAGATTGCGGCGGCATTATCGGCGATTGCGGTGTCGCAAGGCATTGATGTGACCTTATGCGACCCGCGCGGACGGTTTCTGACGGCAGATCGCTTCCCCGGCGTCCGTCCTGATGACCGCTGGCCGGACGAAGCGGTGAAGGCCTTCGCGCCCGATAGCCGCAGCGCGATTGTGACCTTAAGCCATGATCCCAAGATTGATGATCCCGCTTTGATTGCGGCATTGGCAAGCCCTGCGGCTTATGTCGCGGCCTTGGGTTCGGTTCGGTCGCATCAGGCACGTCTGTCGCGGCTGTCTGCTGCAGGCGTCAGCGCGGAGCAATGCGCGCGGATAGAGGGGCCAGCGGGCGTTGCGATTAATGCGATCAGCGCGCCAGAAATCGCGCTGTCGATTGCGGGCGGGATGATCCGCGCGTTTAACCACGGCCTGCGTTGATGGAGGCCAAGCAGGTCGCAATTGCCGTTCTTGCTGCGGGACATGGACGTCGCTTTGGTGCGGATAAATTGATGGCGGATTTGGACGGTGCGCCGCTCGGGATACGCGCCGCGCGCAATTTGACCGGTATCGACGCGGCAGCGCATTTTGCGGTGTGTCAGCCCGGCGCAGCGATAGCGCCTTATTATGCAGAATTGGGCTATAATATCGTTGAAAATTCCAATGCAAATCTAGGCCTATCATCCTCGCTCCACCTTGCGGTTGGGGCGGTTGCAAAGACCAAGGCGCAGGCGTTGCTGATTGTGCTGGCGGATATGCCTTTCATCATGCCCGCGCATATTGACGCGCTGATCGCGGCGTGCGACCATGACATCATTGCATCGACGGATGGCGGCCAAGCCATGCCGCCCGCGATTTTTCCGCGGTCTACTTGGCCTTTGCTTTTGGATACAAAGGGCGATGCAGGCGCACGGCAACTTTTGTCGAAGGCGCGCAATTTGGCCGCGCCATTGGGAAGTTTGCGCGACATAGACACGCCAGATGATTTGGCGGCTTCAAAATCGCCGCTGCTTGGCATAGACCATCAATCATGAAACAGCATTCTGCGCGTCCCGCAATTGAAGCCGCCTTGCGCAATCCCAACCTTATGACGGCAGCTGTGGCTTTGTCGGAAAATCGGCTGGAGGATGCAGAGCCGTTATTGCGCGGCCATTTGCGCGATGCGCCAACGGATGTCGCGGCAATCCGCATGATGGCCGAACTGGCGGCGCGCGTTGGCCGGTTAAAAGATAGCGAGGCGTTGCTGCGCCGCGCCTTGGAACTGACGCCCGATTTCGGTGCAGCCCGGGCCAATTTGGCGACGGTGCTCTATAAACAAAACCGTTTTCCAGAGGCGCTGGAACATCTCAACGCCGTTTTGGCGGAAGGTGGCGATAAGCCCGTTCAACAAAATCTGAAAGCCGCAGCACTTGGCCGGATTGGCGGCTATGAAGAGGCTGTCGCGCTGTATCAGGAATTGACCACGCGTTTCCCCGATCATGCCAAATTATGGATGAGCTATGGCCATATGCTCAAGACCGTGGGCAGGCAGGAGGAAAGCATCGCCGCCTATCGACGCGCTTTGGCGGTGGAACCCACTTTGGGTGAGGTCTATTGGAGCCTCGCCAATTTAAAGACGGTCAGTTTCTCTGAGGAGGACGTCGCCAAGATGGGCAAGGCTTTGACGACGGCAGGGCTTGGGAATGAGGATGCATATCATCTTCATTTTGCACTGGGCAAGGCGATGGAGGAGCACGCCGACCATGATGCAGCATTCGCGCATTATGCCAAAGCAAACGCGCTGCGCAGTGCCGAGCTAGATTATGATCCGCAAGCGGTGCGCAAGCAGGTCGATAATGTCATCGCGTCATGCACGCCGGCATATTGGAGTGCGCGGGTTGGGCAGGGGCATGACGCACCCGATCCGATTTTCATCATTGGTATGCCGCGCGCGGGTTCTACGCTGATTGAACAAATCCTTGCCAGCCATTCTCAGGTGGAAGGCACGATGGAGTTGCCGGACATTCCCGCCATGGCGATACGCGAAGGCCGCGACACGGGCTGGGTTGATGCGTTGCGTGGTTTTAGCGCGCAGGACGCCGAGCGGTTGGGTGCTGAATTTATCGAACGCACCCGTATCCAGCGCAAGACCGATAAGCCCTTCTTTATCGACAAGCTGCCCAATAACTGGATTTATCTCGCTTTCATTCGGCTTATCCTGCCCAATGCCAAAATCATCGACGCGCGGCGGCATCCGCTCGATTGCTGTTTTTCCAATTATCGGCAGCATTTCGCCAAGGGGCAGGCGTTTAGTTATGATCTGGCCCATATGGGGCAATATTATGCCGATTATGTACGCTTAATGGCGCATGTCGACGCCGTTGCGCCGGGGCATGTCTATCGCGTCATTCATGAACAATTACTGGAGAATCCAGAACGCGAAATTCGCGGGCTATTAGATTATTTGGGCCTTCCGTTTGAAGATAATTGTTTGAATTTCCATCAAAACACACGCGCGGTTCGGACGGCGTCGAGTGAGCAAGTGCGTCGTCCCATCAACCGCGATGGCGTGGATCAATGGAAGCCCTATGCGGCGCATCTGGAGCCATTGAAGCGCGCATTAGGCGGGTTGTGGGAGACATATCCTGCCATATCATAGTTGCCGCGATGCAACAGTATGAACTAAAATAATGCGTAATCAGACTATAGGGCGATTAGACATTGCGTGCCTGCGCGTTTAGGAGCCTATTTGTATCAAATTAACCAAAAGGGGGGGTAATTGTGCGTAAACTAACTCATCGGACCAAAGTCCGGACGGCCATGGCCGCGTTGCTGACATCGACCGCATTTGGCGTTGTTGCCCCGGCAATGGCGCAGGACGCCGCGACTGAGGACAGCAATGTCATCGTCGTGACCGCGCAAAAGCGCGAACAGAATTTGCAAGACGTGCCAATCGCGATCAACGCCATCGGCAATGAAAAGCTGGATCAGTTGCAGGTCAGCGAATTGCAGGATGTTGTAAAATTCCTGCCATCGGTGACCATTCAGCAAGGCGGCCCCGGTTTCGCGCAAGTATATTTCCGCGGCGTAGCCTCTGGCGAAAACGCCAACCACTCGGCTTCGCTGCCGACGGTCGGTACCTATCTTGACGAAATGCCGATCACAACCATTCAAGGTGCGCTCGATTTGCATGCTTATGACTTGGCACGTGTGGAGGCGCTCGCTGGACCACAAGGCACATTATATGGTGCAAGTTCGATGGCTGGTACGTTGAAGCTGGTGACCAACGCGCCAGATACATCGGGTTTCTACGGCAGTGCTGGCGTTGAGGTGAACACTGTGGCGCATGGCGATATCGGGTCGATTTACGAAGGCTTTGTCAACGTGCCGATCTCCGAAGGTGCAGCGGCGCGTTTGGTTGGCTGGTATCGCGACGATGGCGGCTATATCGACAATATTGCAGGTAGCCGGACCTACGCCTCGTCTCGCATTAGGCAGAGCAACGCAGCGTTGGTCGAAAAAAACTATAATGATGCCGAAACTTATGGTGCGCGTTTGGCACTGGGCATTGATCTTGATGACAATTGGACGATCAAACCCACAGTCATGGGACAAGTCCAAAATACACAAGGTAGCTATTCGCAAGAACGTTCGGGACAAACCAAGAAAGAACTTCAAACCGTTCAGTACAATCCAGAGGGTAGCCGTGATAAATGGATTCAGGCAGCTCTGACGGTTGAAGGTACCATCGGTAATTGGGATGTGACCGCGACGGGTGGTCATTTGCGTCGTAAGACCGAAACCCAGTCGGATTATTCCGATTATGCGTATTTCTATGACGCTTTGTCCGGCTACGGGGCCTATTTTTACGATAATGCCGGCAATCTGGTGAACCCGAACCAATATATTCAAGGCATTGATCGGTATAAGAGAAGCTTTGGTGAATTGCGGGTTGCAAGCCCAACCGATGCGCCTTTGCGCTTCATCGGTGGTGTGTTTGCGCAGCGCCAGTCGCACAATATTGAGCAAAATTACATCATCGACAATATTGCCGATTCCATCACCGTGAAGGGAACCGCTAGCAATATCTGGTTGACCAAGCAGTTGCGGGTCGACCGTGATTATGCCGCGTTCGGTGAATTGACCTATGATTTGACCGAGAAGCTCTCGCTGACCGGCGGTTTGCGTTATTATAAGTTCGATAACTCGCTGCAGGGTTTCTTCGGATTTTCTAGCGGCTATTCGAGCAAGACGGGCGAAGCTGCTTGCCTCAACACCAATGGCACAACGCGGCGCGCCAATCCGGCGGGCACGCCTGTGCCAATCATCGTGGATGGCAGCCCTTGCACCAACGTGGACAAATCCACGTCGGACACGGGCGTCATTCACAAGTTGAATGCCACATATAAAATCAACGACGATGTTCTGCTTTATGCCACATGGTCGCGCGGTTTCCGTCCAGGCGGGATAAACCGTCGCGGTACCTTGCCACCTTATGGTTCGGACGAGCTCGACAATTATGAATTGGGCTGGAAAACGACATTTGGTGCATTCCGTTGGAATGGTGCGATTTTCCAAGAAGATTGGAATAATATCCAGCTTTCCTTCTTGGGGGCGAACGGCCTAACCGAAATCCGCAATGCGGGCGTATCGCGCATCCGTGGTCTCGAAATGGATGCGGGTTATCGGGCAGGCGGGTTCAGCTTGAATGCTGGCTTTAGCTTCAACGACGCATCAATTCGTCGCGATTTCTGCGCTATTGCCAATGCAACCTTTGATTGCACCACCGCTGGAAATGAGTTGCTGGCAGAGTCCGGATCGCGTTTGCCTGTGACCGCTAAGTTTAAGGGCAATGCGGTTGCACGTTACCAATTCCCAGTCGCCGATTGGGATGGCCATGTGCAGTTTGCGGTCAATCACACCGGCAGCCGCCGCAGCGATTTGCGGCCTGCGCAAAATGCGATCAAGGGTGATCTTGATGCCTATACCACCGCTGACTTCTCGGTTGGCGTGAAGAATGACGCATGGGCGATTGAGGCATTTGCCACAAACTTGTTCGATACACGCGGCGTGGTGAATACCGGCGTCCAATGTCTTGAAACGGTTTGCGGAACAGGTGTCACGGCATCCACGCCCACCGGCGGCGCGTTTTACGATGTGGTCATCAAGCCACGCGTTATCGGCCTGAAATTCTCGCGCGACTTTTAACGATTGTTCACTTTTCTTCGCACAAAATATTTGTAGTAAGAAAAGTGTAACATCGTCACGAAGCGCGTGACACATAGTTTGTCGTTAAAGGCGACAGAAACAGTTTGTCGCTAAAGGCGACAGGGGGAGGAAGCCGGATCTGAAAAGATCCGGCTTTTTCATTAGTGTTACGCAAATATCCGTTTGAACAAGCTGCGGTCGGCGAGCACCTCTGCCGCGCAATTATGCCCAGGAGCACCGGTTACGCCGCCGCCGGGATGGCTGCCTGCGCCGCACATATACAGGCCCTTTAGCGGCCCGCGATACGCGCCATGACCCAAGATCGGGCGTGCTGACCATAATTGGTCAAGGCTCATATTGCCGTGCATGATGTCGCCGCCGACCAATCCAAATTTCCGCTCGAGCCCTTTGGGGCTGAGGATTTGGCGGCCCAAGACGGACGCACGGAAGCCGGGCGCATAGGCCTCAACTGTGCTGATGATATCATCGGCGGCCTTGTCTTCCTCGGCGTCCCAATCGCGTGGCGAGCCATCTGCCTTGTTCGGCAGTTCTGGCGCAAATTGCTGACAGAAAAGGCTGGCGACATGCTGCCCTGCCGGCGCGAGGCTGTCATCGACGGTGGAGGGGATAAGGATTTCAACAATTGGCTTTTGTGACCAGCCATCGCGCTTCGCATCCAAAAATGCGCGGTCCATATAATCCAATGTTGGCGCGATGATGATGCCTGATTGATGGTGCTCGCCAGCTTCGGGCAAGCAGGTAAATTTGGGCAGTTCGGACAAGGCCACGTTCATGCGGAACGTGCCGCTGCCGGCTTTAAAGCCCTTCACGCGGCGTTTGAATTCTGATTTCAGGTCGGCATCGCCAAACAGGCGTTCGTAAAGCAGTTTGGGTCCGACATTGGAAATCACGCGGTCGGCGACGATTTCCTCGCCGCTTTCCAAACGTACGCCCGCAACTTTTTCGCCATCAACCAACACGCGCGATACAGGCGCTTCCAAGCTGATTTCGACGCCCAAGTCGCGGCATACCTTGGCCATGATCTGCGTGATGGCGCCCATGCCGCCGATGCTGTGGCCCCAAGCGCCCTTATTCCCGTTCACTTCGCCAAAGACGTGGTGTAGCAACACATAAGCGCTGCCGGGCGTATCGGGGCTGGCATAATTGCCCACAACTGCATCGAAACCAAAGGCGGCCTTAACCGCTTCGCTTTCAAACCAGCTATCCAAGAAGCTGCGCGCCGATTTGGTGAACAGTTCGAGCACATCGCGTTGTTGCGATAAATTGAGCTTCATCAGCCCACGGCCCTGCACGGCGGCATCGATAAGCGTTTTTAGGCCATCGCCGACATTGGGCGGCGAACGCAACGCAAGATCGCGCAGGACGTCGGCGACGCCTTCCAACATATCATAATATTGCGGTAGGACCGCTGCATCATGCTTTGAAAAGCGCGCAAATTCGGCTTGCGTGCGCTCCAGCCCGCCACCGAGTTTCAAATAACCGCCATCTTCTTGCGGCAGGAAATTGGAGATGGGCCGTTCAATGACGCGATAGCCATGATCGACCAGCTTCATGTCTGCAATGACTTTGGGTTGCAGCAGGCTGACGGTGTAGCTCGCGACCGAATTGCGGAAACCGGGGTGGAATTCTTCGGTCACCGCCGCGCCGCCGACGACATCGCGGCGCTCGACGATGCGGACCTTCAGGCCCGCGCGCGCGAGATAAAAGGCGCAAACAAGGCCATTATGGCCAGCACCAATGATGAGGGCGTCATATTTCTGGGTCATTTTTTGCTCCAACCCGATGCCGGGCGTTGTTCGAGGCGGGCCTCTGGAATGATGTTGCGGATTTGGCGGCAGAAGCTTTTCAGGCATACTTCCTTATCGGACAGCGGACCCATGGAGAAGCTGCGGCTCGCCATGCCTTGCTGCACGCGGGTGATGAGGACGGTGTCCTCGGCATTGACTTGCCGGTTGATCCGCCAGTTGAGGTAACGCGCGGCGCGCATTTCCCGGCGCCATTCATAATCGGGGGCATCCTCCAGGACATAACTGATTTCGCGGATGACGCAGCTATCGGGCCCCGTGGGCAGCCATTGCATGAAGTCCACTTGATCAGGATAAATGTCGAAGGCAACCGATGGCCAGAGCTTGAAATAGAGCCAGCGTTTCTGATTGGCGGTGGGTAAATGCGGTACGGCGGCAGCAGATTTTGATAGGCGCGTTCTGACCAATTGGTTGATGGCCGGTCGACAAGGTCACCCCACATGCGGTCGACATGTGGTTCGGCTTCGACGCCATAGCTTTTGCCGAACAAGCGCGTCAGGCCGGGATGCGCGACGGGGATGTGCAAGCCATCCGAATAATTGTCGCCGACATTTTTCCAATTCACCGCCCGTGGGCGCATGGTGACGCGGCCAAGCGCCTTCAGTTCCTCAAACCGATAGGGCGCGACTTGCGTCTCATAAGGCGTCATCATTTCTGCGACCGAAGGCCCGCCGCTTTCCAGTCGGACAAACACAAACCCGCGCCAGATTTCCATGTCGACGGGCACAAGGCCGGCCTTATCCTTGTCGAGTGTCGGGTAAGAAGCGCTGTCGGGGACGCCAGTTAATCGGCCATCGAGATCATAGGTCCATGCGTGATAGGGGCAGACCAATTTCTTAGCGCAACCGCCCGAGCCATCGACCAAGCGGCTACCCCGGTGGCGGCAAACATTGGTGAAGGCCCGCAGTATTTGGTCTGTTCCGCGCACGACAATGACGCTTTCGCCGATATAATCGAGGCTGTGCCAGTCGCCCACATTCGGAACATCGCTGACATGGCACACCACTTGCCAAGATGGGCGGAAGATGCGGTCCACCTCAAGCGCGGCGAATTCGGGATCATCATAGGTCCACGCCGGCAGGCTCCAACCTTCCAAATGATCATGCGATGTATCTAAGCCTGATTCGGACATCTTGCTCCCCTTGTTATACGAGTGTATAACAAGGTCATGCAGTTGCGACAAGTCTTCACCCGAGAAAGCGCCGACACGCGCCGCGATGCGTTGATTGCGGCGACGGCGCGGTGCCTATCCACGCGGGGTGCGCAAGGGACGTCGGTGCGCGCAATTTGCGTGGAGGCGGGGGTTTCGGCAGGTTTGCTGCGGCATTATTTCGACGGCATTGATGCGCTGGTGGCCGCAACTTATCGTGCAACCGGCGCGCGGGTCGCAGCGGCCTTACATGCGGCGGTGGATGCCGTTCCCACCGATAATCCGCGTGGCCGGTTGCTCGCCTTTGTCACCGCAAGTTTCCGCGCGCCGATTGCCGATCCGGAGCTGCTCGCGACATGGCTGGCGTTTTGGAGCCTGTCGCGGACGGTGCCGGCCATAGGCGCAATCCATGATGAGATTTATGCGGACAACCGGCAGGATATGGAACGTCTGATCCGCGCTTGTCCCAATGCGCCAGCCGACGCGCGATTGGCAGCCGTGGCGCTGACCGCCTTGGTCGATGGTCTGTGGCTTGAATTGAGCTTGGGCAATGCACCGTTCAGCGTCGATGAGGCTGAGGCTTTGGCCGAAAAATGGCTCGATAGCTTTATTTAGGCTTGCTGGCGTGCCTGTCACAGCGCTGCAACAGCATTTGATTAGCATGTATCGTGCAGCGTCGTTACAATGCGTCACAGGGAATGCTGGAAAGGCAAAAGGGGGAAGCCGGTCATGTCATTTATAATCAATCGCCGCCAGTTGATGGCGACTGCGGGATTTGGTCTGGGCGGGCTGATGCTGCCGGGCGGCGCCGCAATGGCGCAGACGCTTTTGGGCCTCACTGGATTTACGCATAATGTTGCCAGTGGTGAGCCGGGCCCTGATTCAGTGCTATTGTGGACGCGCTATGTGAACCCAACGGGCGGCGCTTCAAAAGTGCGGGTCGAAATTTCTGAAAGTCAGGATTTTATCAAAATTGCAGGTGGCGGCGAAATGGTCACTGGGCCATGGCGCGACCATACGGTAAAAATCACCGTGGATAAGCTGGCGCCGGGCAAATGGCATTGGTTCCGTTTCATCGCGCCCGATGGCAGCATCTCGCCTATTGGCCGCACCAAGACCTTGCCTATGGGCAAAGCGGCCAAGTTTAACATCGCGATATTCTCCTGCTCCAATCTGGGCTTCGGTGAATTCAACGCTTATGGCCATGCCGCCGCCCGTGACGACATTGATCTTGTGCTGCACATGGGCGATTATATCTATGAATATGGCCGTGGCGGCTATGATGGCGGCGCGAAATTTGCCGCGCGTATTTTCCCCGCCGATGAAATCCTAACGCTGGCGGATTATCGTTTACGCTATGCCAGCTATCGTTCGGACAAGCAGTTGCAGGCATTGCATGCAAACTTCCCGATGATCGCCAGTACCGATGATCATGAAAGCGCCAATGATAGTTGGGAAGGCGGCGCACAAAATCATAGCGTTGACGAAGGTGACTGGAATTCTCGGCGCAACGCCGCGATGCAGGTATGGCGCGAATGGTTACCCGTCGGTGAGCAGCCGTGGAAGGAATATCCGATTGGCGATCTTGCCACTTATTATCGCACCGACACGCGCGCGGTCGCCCGATCCAAGCCTTATGCTTATGGGGACCTGCTGCGGTCGGGTGATCCGGCAAAGGTACTTTCCGAATATCGGGATGGCGCATGGCGTGATCCGTCCATGACGATGTTGGGCAGCGAACAAGAGGCGTGGTTGTCACGCGCGATTGGCCGCAACAATGCCACATGGGCTGTGCTCGGTTCGGGTACCAATATGGGGTATAACTATACGCCGGAGAGCGCGATGGATTGGGTCCCCCAATTCGCGCCGGAACGTGCGCGCAGTTATGTGCGACAGGGCATCGCGGCAGGCAAGGCCGGCTTGCCATATAATCTCGACAATTGGGGCGGATATCCCGCAGCGCGGTCACGTTTGCTGGCGGCCGCCCAGCGCGCAGACGCAAACTTGGTCGTTGTAACGGGCGATAGCCACAATGGCTGGGCTTTTGACTTGCCCGAAGGCGGCAAACCAGCTGGGGTTGAATTTGGCGGGCACAGCGTCTCGTCGCCTGGCTTTGAAAGCGCAGTTCCGTTCACCGCCCCGGCCGATGTCGCGCGCAGCTTGCTGGACACCAGCAAGCAGGAATTGCGCTGGGTCGACACATCCAACCGCGGTTACATGCATTTGTCGCTGACGCCGCAGGCGGCAACCAATGAATGGGTGTTCATGCAAACGATCAAGGACGTTTCGCTTGCCACCAAGCCAGGCCATAAAATGAAAGTGCGGCCGGGTCGGAAGACATTGGAGCAAGCATAAACTTTGCTTTTAACCGATCGGTTAAATCGCCTTGATTTCTTGCCATCCCTCACGCCATAGATAAGATAATGGCGTGAGGAGAGAATGACATGCAAATGGCCGGGCTTGGATATAGCGAAGAACAGATCGAGCTGCTGGATGTAGCCACGAGCTTTTGCCGCGACAAATCGCCCATCGACCGCGTCCGCAAATTGATGGACAGCGATTTGGGCTATGACGCTGATGTCTGGGCCGAAATGGCGGCCTTAGGCTGGACGGCAATATCGATACCTGAGGCGTATGGCGGCGTTGGCTTGACGCTCGCGGAGGTTGTGCCTGTGGTAGAACAAATGGGCCGCCACCTGATGGCATCGCCATTGGCATCGTCGACCTTGGCCGCGCAGGCGCTGATCATTGGCGGAAATGCAACGCAGACGTCTGCTTGGTTACCCAAGCTAGCCGAGGGCGCGATAGGCACGCTGGCTTTGTCCGAAGCGCATGGCGACTGGGACCTTCAGAATATCACCGCGACGGCAAAGCTAGAGGCTGACGTGGTGCATCTGTCTGGTGAAAAGCTTTTTGTCTTATGGGCCGAGAGCGCCGATATTGTCATTGCGTCGGTGCAGTTGGATGGTAAGCCAGCCTTGGTTCTGCTGACTGCCGAAGACGTCAAAGGACGTTTGCGCCGCGAAGCGATTATCGACGAAACCAAACGCAGTTTTGCATTGTCGCTGGATGGTTTGGCCGTATCGCGCGCGGCATTGTTAGAGGTTGACCGTGCGACATCCACCTTGGCGCATATCGAACAGGTCGCCAACCTCCTGCAAAGCGCGGAAATGTGCGGTGGGTCGCAAAGCGTGATTGATTATACCGTCAGCTATCTGCAAACGCGCAAGCAGTTTGGAAAGCTTATCGGCGAATATCAGGCGCTGAAGCATCCGACGGTTGACGCTTATGTCGAATATGAAAAAGCGCGGTCGCATTTATATAGCGCGGCCAACAGTTTCAGCGACCAAGGCGTTGGCGAAATCGCCGTGCGCATGGCAAAGGCCGCGGCGGACGCAACCTATAGCTTCGCCGCCGATCGGGCGATCCAATTTCATGGCGGCTTTGGCTTTACCCATGATTGCGATGCCGGCCTCCACCGCCGTGCCGCGATTTTTCATGCGTCGCAATTTGGTGATGCGGCATGGCAACGCGCAAAGCTTGCTCCTTTATTGCTCGGGTGAATGGGGGTTAGGATATTCTCATGCGCGGATTGCCGGAAATTGATGCCAAGACGTTGCATGAGATTATGCAGCCGTTGAACATCATTCGGCTTTCCTGTGGGAATATCCGCGCGCGCATGGGGGGCTATTCGGCCGAAGATGCAGAATATCTGATCGGCAAGCTGACGCGCATAGAAGAACAAGTGGTCCGTGCTACCGAGCTGTTGCAGGATTTGAAAAGGCACAATGCAGATGGCACGCCAGTTGAAGACGCCTAACGGGACATTTGCATGTACGGCATGATCCATCGCGCCATGCGGCAGATGGTGCAGGAGGAGTTGGGCGAGGAAGCTTGGCTTGCCCTTGAACAAAAATTAGACATAGGCCCGACGGAATTGCTGACCGGCATGGTCTATGACGATGCGCTTTCGCTGGAAATTGTTGCAGAAGCGGCTGCGCGGTTCAACCTGTCGGTAGACCAAACTTTGGAGGCATTCGGCCAATATTGGGTGCGCTTTGCTGGACAAGGATCCTTGTCCTCAATCATGAAATTCACCGGCCAAAATCTGGCAAGCTTCATTACCAATCTTGATCGCCTGCACCTTGCGGTGGGGTCGGCTATGCCCGGTGCCCGGCTACCGACCTTTTCCACCTTGGAAAACGCGCCCGGCCATCTTGTTGTCGAATATCGTTCCGATCGCGTGGGCATGGAGCCGTTTGTGAAGGGCTTGCTCCAAGGGTTAATGGATCGCTTTGATGCCTGCGGTGAAATCGCGGTTGTGCATCGGGGCGAGAAGACCATCCTGTTCGATATCCGTTATCAGGACAAAGGCTGAACCATGCTTCTTAGCTTTTCCGAAAAGCAAATTGGTGCTTTGTTTCCTGCGTTCCTGCACATTGATAAGCAGTTGAATATATCCGCCATGGGGCCAGGCATATTGCGGCACTTGCCGCATGTCCGAATGGGGATGCCGTGCGCCGAGGCCTTTGACATCGTGAACTACGACACCGCGCAGTTTTTTCAGGAGGGCGCGAACGTTCAACCGGTGAGCTTGATTGCACGGGACAGTGATGTGCATTTAAGCGGCGCTGCCATTTTCCATGACGCCGGATGCTTGCTTGCCGTTCGATTTGCCATAACGGAGGACATGTTCGCCGATAGTTCGATGGACCTTAGCGACTTTGGTCATGCCGATCCGGTAATCCTCAGCACCATGTTGATTGTGCTGCAAAGGGCGATGTTGGAAGAATCACAAGCCAACGCCATCGAGCTTGCGCATGAACGCCAACGCAGTGCCGACCTGTTGGAACGCACAAGCCGGGTCGCAGGATATATGGCGCATGATTTCAACAATCTTCTGTCGGTAATCCGTTTGAATACGGATCGTCTGTCGCGTCAGTTCGGCAAGGACGAAAAAATTGGCAAGCTTGCCGAAATCATTCAGGAAATGGCCGCGCGTGGGTCAGAGATAACACAATCGCTGATGACCCTCTCGCTTCAGCGCACCGATACGCGGCAACCCTTATCGGTTGATCAAGTCATTCAGGACAATATGGGGGTTTTGGATAGTGTGGTGGGATCAAACATCACATTGAAGCTCAACCTAGATGCCGATGGCCGCAAATCGGTTGTCAGTTACAGTGACTTTCTGAATGCCCTCATCAATCTGTTGCTTAATGCGCGTGAAGCCATGCCGATGGGCGGGCAAATTGCATTGTCTACTTCGCTCGGTGTTGGTCAAAGCAAAAGCCACGCCGACGGCGACGCGGATGCGGATATGGCGGCGTCCGGTTCCTATATCGCCATCCAAATAGCGGATACGGGTATTGGCATGAGTGACGCTTTGTTAGCGCGTGCCTTTGAACCGCAATTTTCGTCAAAGCCGAATGGGACCGGTCTTGGCCTTGCCTCCGTACGCAATTTTGCCGCCGAAATGGGCGGTGATGTCTGGCTGGAGTCTGTCGAGGGTATGGGAACCACGGCCTATCTGCATTTACCCGTCGCGCGCACCGTCGCGCCGTTGGTTGCGGCTGGTTCTAGTCCCCCGAATGCAGGCACGCCGAATGCTTTGGGCAAGCAAAGGATATTGCTCGTCGAAGATGAGCCTTATGCACTTGAGGCGCTGGTCGAAATGTTGGAAGCGGAGGGCTATGCCGTCACAGCCTGTACATCAGGGGAGGAGGCGTTGCGCGCCTTAGCGCAAAATGCCTATGATGTCTTGTTAACCGATGTGTTGATGCCGGGGCAAAATGGCACCGAAGTTGCGCGGGATGCTTGCATCGTGCAACCGTCAATCAAGGTCATTTTGATGAGCGGCTATGTCCCGGATTCGGCCGCTTTGCAGCCGGGATGGCTATTTTTGCACAAACCCATGGAAAGCGCCAAATTGCTGCAACTCATTTCTGGCTGACGTGCGATGATAGCCCGCGTGCAGAACGCCATTTATGTGCCTTGCGGTTGCAATTTCCAAGCTGCTTCCAAATAACGCTGCATGGCAATAGTGGCATGATCCTCAAGCATTAGCAGTTTGCGGCGCTTATCCTTTGGGTCCGTCCATCGCCGAACAAGACCCGCTTCCACCAGACCATTGATATGACGCAAGGCCGTGCTGAGTGGAACATGTGTTGTGGCCGATGCACTGGACGCCGGCACCGCTTCGCCGCGTAAAGTGGCATCGGTAATATCCAGCAATATTTCCCACGACGGCCCCGTAAGCACCGCGGGGTCAAAAAATTTATATTTGTTATGCTGAAATTTTAACAGCATGCGGGTGAATGTCTGAAGTTCTTCTTTTGATGGCTTATGGCCCTGCTTTGCTGGGCGGTCGCGATGATCTGGCGGATCACTCCGCTTGGTCAGGGTCCTCATCTGGAAGCGGTAGGCGGTCGCAAAATAATGCGCCGATGCGCGGCGTAATGCGTCGGCCAGCTGCTCCGTCGACACGGGTTTACTGAGCAAATCTGTCGCTTGCACCTGCATCGCTTTGGTCGCGACCTGCAAACTCGAATGCCCCGTTAGGACTAAGGTAATGATAGGTCTATTGGGTGAGAAGCGGTTGGCAATCTCGGACAATAAGGACATGCCATCAATGGTCGGCATTTCAAGGTCGGTTATCACAATGCCGATGTCTGGCGTCTCCGCGATTTGATGCAGTGCGTCGGGCGCATTGGCTGCGGCTTTTGTGGTGTAACCCAAATTTTCGATGGCATCGCAATATTCATCGCGACAGACGGGGTCATCATCGACCACCAGGACCGTACATGTCATGGATGCCTTACTGCGCGCTATTTCAAGGTCCGAGCTGTTGACGTGCATCACATTTCCTGACGCCTGAAATTGATTTCAAGCTACTGCCGACAGTGCCTGTTATTATGCTATGTCTGTCATTTTGCCTCTGGCGTCAACCAATTGATGATTAACGCCATTTTTACAAATTAGCATATATTTATGGACCAAATATGACTGTCGGCAACGGTGTGATACGGGGAATGGCTGGACGGTTTTAGCGCGCTTGGCTCCGTTCGGGCGGAATGGCTTGCGCTCCGGGCCGGCGGGGGTCTGCGGCACCCAAGAATAGACCGTTTTCGACCATGATGGATTGCGCACTGCCCATCGTTTCGTCGGAGGTGATATTGTGCCCCATGGACTTCAGGATTTGGACGGTATCGGGATTGAAGTTTGGCTCAACCCGCAATTTATCGCTGGTGTCTTGAAAGATACGCGGCTGATGTGTGGCTTCTTCGACATTGAGGTTGAAATCGACGACGTTGACGATCACTTGCATCACGGTGTTGATGATCGTGCTGCCGCCGGGCGTGCCGGTGATGAGCCAAGGCTTCCCGTTTTTCATGACAATTGTCGGCATCATCGTGGAAAGCATCCGTTTGCCAGGCGTCATCGCATTGGGCGGTGGCGGCAAACCTTCGCGGAGCGCTTTGGCAGCTTGTGCGTGCGAGAAGTTATTCATCTGATTGTTGAGCAACACACCGGTGCCAGCAATCATCACGCCCGAACCAAAATCGGCGCCCAAAGTATATGTCGTTGACACCACATTGCCCTGTGCGTCCGCCACCGAGAAATGGGTGGTAGATGGGCTTTCATATTTGAGCGGATCACCCACGCCCATTTGCGCGATGGGCTTGGCCTTGTCTGGATCGATACGTTCGGCGCGTGTGCGCGCGTAAGCTTTCGAGATAAAGCCTTGGATCGGCGTGGTGACAAAATCGGTGTCCCCCAACAGGACGTAGCGATCCGAATATCCCAGCTTCATGGCCTCGGCCATGATGTGAAGAGATTTCGCCGAACCCGCGCCATTTTGTTTCAGGTCAAAATTTTCAACGATGTTGAGCATATTGAGCAAGGTCGCACCGCCCGCACTGGCCGGTGGCGCCGTTATAATATCAAGGCCGCGATAGGTCCCACGCAATGGCTTGCGCTCAATCGCGCGATAGCCAGCCAAATCATCCGCGGTAATCAACCCGCCATGGGCTTTCATGTCGGCGACAAAACGTTCCGCTACCGGCCCTTTGTAAAAGCCATCTGCCCCATGCTTGGCGATTTGGATGAGTGTCCATGCAAGGTCTGGCTGTTTCAGCCTTTCTCCTGCACGATAAAGTGTGCCATCGGGCTTATAATAAGCCGCTTTGGCGGCCGCGCTGGTCGACAAGCGCTCTTCGCCCCAACCAAAAACAAAGGCTTCGTCGGGGGTCAGGACCACGCCGTCGCGGGCAAGCGCGATGGCGGGCGCAACGACGTCTGACCAAGGCAGTTTACCGAATTTTTTATGTGCCATATGGAGTCCCGCAACGGTTCCGGGGACCGATGGCGCGAGATAACCGCGGCTGGCAATTGGGGATTCCTGCCCTTTATTATCCACAAACATGGCAAGCGTAGCTGCCTTTGGTGCGACCGAACGGAAATCGAGAAAAACTTGCTCACCGCTTTTGGCGTCATGCACCAGCATGAAGCCATCGCCACCGATATTACCCGCCCGTGGGAGGGTAACCGCCAAGGCAAAGCCAATGGCCACAGCCGCATCCACGGCATTACCGCCACGGCGCAATATGTCCGCGCCGACTTCGGATGCCATTGCATTTTGCGACACCACCATGCCTTGTTCGCCAACGACGGGAGAATGGATGCTGGGATATTCGAGCAGTTGCTTTTTCTGGGCAAGGACGGGGGATGCCGCAAAAGCGAGCACCGACAATAATAAGATGCCCGTGCGGGACAATTTTCCGATAATCTGGACCATCAAACTTCTCCCATCAATCGTGCAGCCCGTTCGGCATAATGAGCCAAGCGCAGCGATACGCCCACTGCGGAGACTGAAGACCATTGTTCTGGTGATATCGGCTATGCTTCGCCCGGTAACGCGGCGAGAGAATATCCCTGCAAACTGCCTCAGTTTCATGCGAGCAAGTTAGCGGCGCATTTACTGCGCCGCTACATGCAAAACGGTTTTTAGGTCAGACCGCTTTATCAAAACTCTTTCGACAGTTCGAAATAGACAAACCGGCCAACTGCATCGTGCAACGAACCAAGGAAACCATAGTTCGTCGACGCCAGCGGCGGCTGCTTATCGAACAAGTTACGCGCACCTAAGCGGAACCGTGTACCCGAAAATGCACCCTGATCTTTTCCAGCGCGATATTGCACATACGTGTTCACCGTGGTGACGCTGGGCAACTTGTAAAACTCATTGTTTACTAACAGTGTTCCCGTGTCGAAAACCGAGCCGACATAATTGACCAAGATGCCTGCACTTACGGGGCCTGATTTCCACGTCAGGTTTCCGCTCATGCGCCATTCGGGGTTGCCGTTGACCTGGATCTGGCTTCCGGCTTGGGTAATTGTCACGCCGCTACCCAATGTGCCCGCTGCGTTTGCGGCAATCAGTTGCGCCTGCAATTCAGATGCGGATTGTTCATATGTCAGGAGCTTTGACGCGTTGAGGTCGATGTTGAAACTACCCAGCAGCGTATTGCGTACATCATAGCTGACGCCGAAATCCAGACCTGCCAACTTGCGCAGCCCAAGATTGAAATAATCATCCTTCACATAATCGATAGTGCCGATGACTTGGGTGCCAACCGGTGCCAGACGCACAACATTCGGGTTGCTGCGTCCACCCAGCCGTTCGAGAAGATCGAACAAAATCTGGTTTTGCGCACCTTGCAGACCAATGACGCCCTTTGAACGCAGCGACCAATAATCGACAGTGAAAGTGAGATTATTGAAAGGCTGTACAATGACGCCCGCCGATAAGGTTTCGCCATTTTCAGGCGTCAGATTCTGATTACCTGACCGAACCTCAAGCGTGCTAATACCGCTGCAGGTGGTTGCCGGGTTCAGGCGGCAAGCGGCAAAGTCGGTGCGGGTATTTGCGACCTGTGTACCGGCGCTATAAAATTGCGCGAGATTGGGGGCGCGGAAATTCTGCGACCATGCCGAACGGAGTTTGATGCCGTCCATCACGGTCCATGCGCCCGCGACCTTGGTCTTGAACACATTCCCAAAGTCCGAATAATGCTCATCGCGTGCAGCAACTTGCAGGTCAATCGACTGCACCAACGGGATTTCCATATCTTCGGAAATCACAGGTACGGCGAGTTCAGCATAAGCCGACACAACAGTCCGACGCGCTTTTACATCCGGCGCAGGGCTGGCACCCATAATGTCGGTGCCATAACGGATGCCTGAAACGCTATCTGTATAGGTGGTGGTGCCGTCCAGACGGTTATCGCGGTTATCCGAATATGTTTCGCGCCGTGCTTCCACGCCGCTGGCAAAACCTACGCCGCCTGCGGGCAGGCTGAAAATATCATTGTTGGAAATCCGGAAATCCAATGTGCCAAGCGATGTCGTGCTGATGCGATGCACGTCGACCAAGAAGGACTGGATCGTGGCCGCGCTGTTAGGGGTGCCATCGCCAATTGAATTATTGAGCTGATTTCCGCCGTTGAAGGGGTTATATGCATCGGGTGTTGACCGTGCGAGCGCCGCTTGAAACAGCGTGTTGCTGACGGCATTTTTGGTATTATCGTCGGTGCGCGCCCAAGAATAAGACGCCGCCGAATCCCATTTGAAATTGCCCCATTCGCCGCGTACGCCGAGCAAACTGCGAATGCTGTCATCGGTTACGACGAATGTACGCGGGCCGGTATCCACGGGACGATAGTTAGTGATACGCAGCGCAAGACCAGTTGTTGGTACGCCAACAAGGTCGGGCAGACGATTGGGGTTGGCAACGCCGTTGAACGTTGTTGGACCAAAGGGATTGTAATAATTGGTGGTCGGGATTGTAATGACCGCACTGGAAATAGGCGCCGATTGTTCGCGCTGACCTTCCAGCTTGGCATTATAATAGCCAAGTTCACCGAAAAGTTCGACCGATCCGAGTTCCTGACGGAAGGTGCTGAAAAGATTGATGCGGTCCAGACCGCCGCGAATGGTGCGATCGGGGTTCTCATCATAGCGCAAAACCCGGCTGGTAGTGCCGGTGATACCACCGCTCTTCAAGCAGAGATTATTGTTGAAGACCGTGCTTGAACAGCCCGCCGCGGTATTTGTGATCGGCTCGATGTGGAAAACGCCCGAAGTCGTCAATGTCGGCAACGTCGTCGACGTTCCTTGACGGATGGTTGGTGATGGCGTGGCGACAACTGTAAATGCACCCCAAGGCGATGAGGTGGAACGGTTGTCGAAGCCAGTGTCCGCTTCCCAAGGCGTTCCAACCAACGCAGGCATATGGTTTTCACTTGCCGCAAATGGACGTTCGCTTGCGAACAAAGGTGTCCGCTTTGTGTAGCTGCCAAACAAGGTGAAGCGACCACCGGACTTGGTTTTGAAGCCAGCCTTGATCGCGCCCGTTTTTTCGCTGGTTCCGTCTGCAGAGCCATAACGCGTATCAAAACGCAGACCTTGATATTTATCGTCGGTGACGACATTGACCACACCGGCCACGGCGTCCGCGCCATATACGGCGGCTGCACCGTCGCGCAAAACTTCAATCCGGCGCGTTGCGCCAACAGGAAGCGAGTTGGTGTTGGCTGTCTGCACCGGAACAAAATTTTCGGTCTGTGTGCCTGGGGTCAAGATCATGCGACGTCCGTTGACCAGGACCAGAGTATTACCGGTGCCAACGCTGCGCAGGTTGATCGACGCGTTATCACCGCGGGCATCATTGAGGTTGCCGGTCGTCCGGGCCTCTTGAAACTGAACATCGCCAGCTTGCGGGATGGACCGGAATAGATCGTCACCGGAAACACTTCCGGTAGCGGCGATACGGTCTTCGCTCAGTACCGAGACTGGCAGGGTTTCAGCAATTTTCGAGCCTTCAATGCGGCTGCCGACAACGACGATGGCTTCTTTCGTTTCGGTGTCAGCTTCGGGCTGATCGGATGTGGTCGCAGTCTGCGCGAACACTGGCGTGGCGACGAAAATGGAACAGCCGATCAACAAACCGGCACGCATTGAATTTTTGGACACTGTGACTTGCCTCCCTTGGCCGCCCCTCTGCGGCTTATGAATTTGCATCCGAATTGCAGCAAATTCTGAAATTTACAAGCCATAGTTGTTACAAATTTGTGTTTAATCCAATCCGCAAGGCGATGGATTGATCAACAATTGTGCCGGACACAATGATGGGGGTTGAAGCCATTGCCGATTAGAATAGCAAATAATGCGCCGACGGTGTGGGTCAAAATATAGGCCTTTAGCCGGCAACCTTTGGCTGCGTAAAAGCGTTTTGCAACGCATCTAATATAGGGTCAGGATTTCTGTTTCTGAGCGTGATGGCGCTGACATCATAGCGGGCGCCATCGCTTGGCGGCATCGGCATGACCGTCAGGTCGAGCGCGCGGGCTTCGCGATTTGCGAAGGATGCAGGCAATAATGTAATCATGTCGCTTTCGGCGACCAGCGCCAAGCAGGACAGGAGGCTGAGAACGCGGTAATGCGGGAAACCAGAGCGGCGCAGCCTTTGCTCTATCGCGGCAGGAATTGCAGAACGATAATTTCTATCATAGCCCGGAATGGCCCATTTATACTGCAGCATCTCATCCGCGCCCAAGGCGTTTTGCGCCGCCGGATGGTCCTTGCGCATCACCGCAACATAAGCCTCGTCGATGATCTTGTGTATATGAAAAAGCCGCTGCTCGGGAATGGCGCTGACGCTGGTGGAATGAAAAAGCAGCATGTCCGCTTCGCGCTGCCGTAACCGGCTCGCGGCGATATCAAGGGGAAGCGTCTCGGCCGTCACACGTATGTTGGGATGGGCTTTGTAAAAGTATGTGAGCGCCGGCGCTAAGGATGCTTCCATCACCGCTGGCCCAGCAATGAGCCGTAAATGTCGGGTGCCGGTTAAGACCTCATCGCCGATTTGATCCGCTAAAGCCAAAAGCTCTTCGGCCCGTTGCGCAAGGCGGTTGCCGGCATCGGTGGGGACAACACTGCGCGTCGTCCGGTTAAACAATTCTGCGCCCAATTCTTGTTCGAGCAATTGCAACGATTTGGTGAGCGCCGAATGCGTCATGCCAAGTTCATTGGCGGCCCGGCTGAAGCTTTTGTTACGGTACACCGCGACGAACCGGGATAATCTGCTCAAATTTATATTCATGTTCCAATAATTACATAATATGCATTTATTATTCAATTTTTTAAATTTTTAGCCTGTCTATCCCTAGCATCAATCGCGGGAGGGACATTTGTGACCATAAGCCAATTCATCAGCCAAAATTGGGTCGTGATATCATTGGCTGCTTTTGCTTTGGGCATCTTGCTCGAACTGGCTGCCATTCGCTTCCTGAAGCGCAAGGGCGAGGTGCCGTTAAAGGACTCGCTGCTCTCGATTTTTCTGGGGCTGGCGAGTGATCCGGTAAATGCCATATTTGCCTTTATCACTGCCGCCGCTTTGTTCGCAGCGGCCCCCTTTGCCATTGGCGATATACCCGTCACTTGGGGAACGTTCGTCTTGTGCTTTGTTCTCGACGATTTGCGGTTCTACGTGCATCACCGCATATGCCATCGCGTCCGTTGGGGTTGGGCGATGCATGTCGTGCATCATTCTTCCACCAACTTTAACATGCCCATTGCGCTCCGCCAAAGTTGGATGAAGCATTTTACCGGCACGATGATGCTGAAAATTCCGTTGATTTTAATCGGCTTTGATCCTGCTTTGGTTGTTTTTTGCGGGGTTTTGAATGCGACCTACCAATTCTTCCTGCACACCGAGACGATTGACCGTATGCCGCGGTGGTTTGAATTTATTTTCAATACGCCCAGCCATCACCGCGTGCACCATGGTCGCAATCCAGAATATCTGGATGCGAATTTCGCTGGCACGCTGATCATCTGGGACCGGATGTTTGGCACATTTGTCGAGGAGGACCGCGCCGTGCCAGTGGACTATGGCTTGGTCAAAAATCTGGAGACATTTAACCCCGTGACCATATTAACGCATGAATATGTTGGGATCGTAAAAGATACGACCCAGCGCGGGCTGAGTTTGTCGCAGAGATTATGTTATATTTTTGCGCCGCCTGGCTGGAGCCACGACGGGTCGCGTTTGACATCGACAGATATCAAGCGGGAGGCAGGATTGCTGCCCCATGACCATGCAACAGCTTCGGTGCCGAGGGCATGATGCCGACCCATTACGCGCTATCTGATGCCGCCATTGTCCTCGTGACCATTTTTGCAGGCCATGCGCTCTGGCGAAACGGCCGGGTTTTGCCGGCATTTGCAATGGCATGCTTTGGCATAGCGGCCAGTGTCGGCGTGGTGCGCTTTGGCGGTGGTTTGCAGGACGCGCTGGCCGCTTTACATTCTGGTGCGTCCCAATTGCTGGGGCTTGCCGGGGCCTTGGCGGTCGTATCGCATTATCTGTTCCCGCCAAAGGATAGAAACGCGATAGGCATAATCGCAGTTATATTATGTCTGGCCACAGCGATCTTCTTCTTCGCGCATCCCTTTCTTGGTCCCCTTTTCTTATTGGCACTCATGGGGGCTTTTTTTGCCGCAATCGTGCGACCGGGCCTATCGCAGCCTAAATGGCTTGTGCCCGTCGCCTGCGCCGTGATGCTTGCCAATACGCTGTTCATTCGGCAGGCCCCGTGGCTTGATACGGCGGTTGCGTGGCATGCTTATCATCTGGTGATTGCGCTCGCGCTCGCGGCACTCGCAAAGGGTGTGATGACTAACGAGCAGCGCGTGGCGTCATCATAGACTAGCCTGTAGATGGACCCAGTTGAATAAGCGTTCAATCTTTGATACGCGAGGCTATGTCTCAAATTAAAACTGATCGTCGCCAACATATCATTGCTTCGGCAATTGCCGTTTTGGCTGAATATGGAATAGTTGAATTCACGTTCAATAAGGTTGCGCAGCATGCCGGTGTCTCTGCGGCGTTGCTCGTGCATTATTTTGCGACCAAAGAAGCCTTGCTCGAAGCGGCCTTCCGTTCGGTCGTGCGCCAGTTGAACCAGGAGGCTACAGCGCGTGTCCGGCTCGCGGCTGGACCCCGTGCGCGCATTGAGGCGCTGGTGGACGCGCATCTGGGGCATAATGATTTTTCGGAGGAAACGGCGCGGGTTTGGCTGTCATTCTGGGGGCAGGCGTTGCATGTGCCGCAGCTTGCCCGCGTACAGCGGGCGCACCAACAGCGTATGTTGTCTAACTTGAAATTTGATCTGCGCAGGCTGGTCGACGCGCGCGATATATTGCCGATGGCGCATCATATCGCGGCAATGATCGATGGCGTTTGGCTGCGCGCGGCTATGAATGGTGGTGCGGCGCTTCAAAATGGCTTGGCCCGCGACCTTATTTTTGATTTCATTGCGCGCAATGTCGCGTCCACCCAAGCTGCTCCGGCTGCCTCGCATTTCGACACGATCAATCCAGCGACAGGGCAATTGCTTGCAACCATCCGCATCGACGGGCAGGCGGAGGTCGATAAGGCTGTCGCGCGCGCGGCGCACGCCCAAAGCTTGTGGGCAAGAACACCGGGGGTAGAGCGCGGACGCATCTTGCATCGTGCTGCTGCCTTGCTGGTGGAACGCAATGATGTGCTCGCGCGGCTTGAAACACAGGACACTGGCAAGCCAATCCAAGAAACCAGCGCCGTTGATGTTATATCCGGCGCCGATTGTATCGAATATTATGCGGGTCTAGCGCGCAGCATCGCCGGTGAACATCATGATTTGGGCACAGGTGCCTTCGGTTACACAAGGCGGGAACCCTTAGGTGTCGTTGCGGGAATTGGCGCGTGGAACTATCCCATACAAATCGCGTGCTGGAAATCCGCGCCCGCTTTGGCGTGCGGAAACGCTATGATCTTTAAGCCAGCGGAGCTGACGCCACTGACCGCGATAGAATTGGAGAAAGTCTATCTTGAGGCAGGCCTTCCCGATGGCTTGTTTCAAGTCGTGCAGGGGAAAGCGGACACCGGCCGGTTGCTTAGCCTGCATCCCGGCATCGCCAAAGTGTCCCTGACCGGCGAAGTGGGTACGGGCAAAAAGGTGATGGTCGATGCGGCAGGCACGCTGAAATATGTCACCTTTGAATTGGGTGGAAAATCGGCGCTGATCATCTTTGAAGATGCGGATTTGGACGAAGCCGTATCGGGCGCATTGCTCGCCAATTTTTATTCGGCTGGCGAAGTGTGCACCAATGGCACCCGCGTTTTTGTGCACAAAAATGTCCGTGATGCGTTTCTGGCAAAATTGAAGGCGCGGACGGAGGCGATGGTGATTGGCGATCCGCTCGATCCCGCCACACAAATGGGCGCATTGATTTCGCAAGCGCATATGGAAAAGGTGCTTGGCTATATCGCGCTGGGGCAGCAGCAGGGTGCCACTTTGCTTACCGGCGGGAAGCGGGCGGTGCGGGGCAATCTGGCGCAGGGGGCGTTTGTTGAGCCCACCATCTTCACGCACTGCACCGACGATATGGCTATTGTCCGGGAAGAAATATTTGGTCCCGTCATGGCGGTGCTCGATTTTGAAGATGAGGCAGAGGTTATCGCGCGGGCGAACGCCACAGAATTTGGTTTGGCAGCGGGTATATTCACCAACAATCTGACGCGCGCACATCGTGTCATCGCGGCGTTGGAGGCGGGCACCTGCTGGATCAACACTTATAATATCACGCCGATTGAAATGCCCTTTGGCGGCAACAAGCAATCGGGTCTGGGACGCGAAAATGGCAAGGCAGCGATTGAACATTATACCCAGCTGAAGAGCGTCTATGTCGCTATGGAACCAATCGATGCCCCTTATTGAAGCCGCAGATTATATCATCGTCGGCGCAGGGTCGGCTGGATGCGTGCTCGCGGACCGGTTGAGCGCCGATGGCGCGCATCGGGTCATATTGCTGGAATATGGTGGCAGCGACCGATCGGTGTTCATCCAGATGCCGGCGGCGCTTGCATACCCCATGAATACGAAGCGTTGGAATTGGGGCTATGAAAGCGAACCCGAGCCACATTTGAATAACCGGCGGCTCAACTGTCCGCGTGGCAAAGGATTGGGCGGATCATCATCGATTAACGGCCTTGTCTATGTCCGCGGCAACGCGCTCGATTTTGAACGTTGGAAGGAAGACGAAGGCGCAACGGGATGGGGCTATGCCGATGTGCTGCCTTATTTTAAACGCGCCGAAGGCCGGGCCGAAGGCGGCGATACCTATCGGGGCGGCGATGGTCCGCTCTCGACCAGCTATGGCCCGCTCGACAATCCGCTGCATCAAGCTTGGCTCGATGCGGCGCAACAGGCGGGCTATAGCCTGACCGAAGATTATAACGGCTATGCCCAAGAGGGCTTTGGCCGGATGGACATGACAGTGCGGAACGGCACGCGTTGTTCGGCGGCCAAGGCCTATCTATATGAAGCCCGCAAACGGCCCAATCTGAAAGTTATCGAAAAGGCGCTTGTGACGCGCATCTTGTTTGACGGCACGCGCGCTATTGGGGTCGAATATGAACGCGCAGGTCAGTTGCATCAGTTGCACGCGGCGCACGAAGTCATCCTGTCGGGCGGTCCCATCAATTCGGTGCAGCTGCTGAAGCTTTCGGGCATCGGTCCAGCAGACGAATTGAAAGCGCATGGAATAGACGTGCGCGCAGACCGCCCCGGCGTGGGCGCGAACCTGCAAGATCATCTGGAATTCTATTTCCAAATGGCCTGCACGCAACCCATCACTTTGTACGGTAAGGCCAATCTTCTCGGTAAAGCGATGGTCGGTGCGCAATGGCTATTCGGGCGATCGGGGTTGGGGGCGTCAAACCAGTTTGAAAGCTGCGGCTTCATCCGCAGCCGTGCGGGTATCAAATATCCGGATATCCAATATCATTTTTTTCCAATGGCGATTAACTACGACGGATCTTCCTTGGCAACCGAGCATGGCTTTCAGGCCCATGTTGGCCCGATGCGATCAAAGAGCCGCGGAACGGTAACGCTGAAAAGCGCCGACCCCCACGACAAGCCCAAAATTGTGTTCAATTATATGAGCCATCCCGACGATTGGACCGAAATGCGGGCCTGTGTGCGGTTGACGCGCGAGATTTTTCAACAGCCTGCCTTTGCGCCATTTCGCGGAAGAGAAATTCAACCGGGCGCGGATTGTATCACCGATGCGCAGATTGATGCCTTCATTGCCGAGCATGTCGAAAGCGCGCTGCACCCCAGTTGTACATGCAAGATGGGCAGCCCGCGTGACCCAATGGCCGTGGTCGATCCCGAATTGCGGGTAATCGGTGTCCAAGGGCTGCGTGTCGTGGATAGCGGCGTGATGCCGAGCATCACCACGGGCAATCTGAATGCGCCGACCATCATGATCGGTGAAAAGGCGGCAGATCATATTTTAGGCAAACCCATGCTCGCCCCGTCGAATGCGCCATTTTACGTCGCCCCCAATTGGAATGAAGCCCAAAGATGATAAAAACGATTGTCGAACCCGCCCGCAATATTGATGTGATCCGCCAAACCGATGTGTTGGTCGTTGGCTCCGGCCCCGGTGGCCTTGCTGCCGCTTTGGCATCGGCGCGGGCGGGCGTCGAGACAACCTTGCTGGAACGTTATGGCTGTTTCGGCGGCAATATCACGCAAGTCGGCGTGGAGGGTTTTGCATGGTATCGGCACCCGACCACAATCGATAGCGAAGGCATTGGCCGTGAGTTTGAAGAGCGCGCCAAGTCTATGGGCGCCGCCATGCCCGAGCCGCAATCAATCAGCCACAGTCTAGATGCCGAAGCCTTCAAATTTGTAGCCGATACGCTCGTCGAGGAAGCAGGCGTGATCCCGATGCTGCACCGCTTATGTGTCGCCCCCATCATGGAGGGCAATATGATCCGCGGCGTGATTGTGGAGAGCAAGGCAGGTCGTGAAGCGATCCTCGCCAAACGCGTGATTGACGCGACAGGGGATGCCGACATTGCCCACCGCGCGGGTGCACCCACGCATATGCACCCCGTGGACGAAATGATGTCGGTATCGGTCATGTTTTCGATGTGCGGCGTGAACAAGACGCGGTTCATCGATGCGGTGAAGGCGGATCCGCAAACCTATGGCGACTGGGCCGTGGGCGGGGAGTGGGAAGTGATTACCAGCGGCAAAGAGGATGCGATGTTCTCGCCCTTTTTGCGCAAGCCATTTCAAAAGGCGTTGGAAGCGGGCCTGATACCCGACAGCGTCAAAACCATGGCCGGCACGTGGGGTACCGTCTCCGATCAGGGGGATTTGACCTATCTCAACATGTGTCATTTATATCTGAATGGTACCGATCCCGATGCGCTGACGCATGGCGAAATGGCAGGGCGTAAGCAGGCGATGCACGCCATAGCGGCGTTGCAGGCGTTTATGCCCGGATGCGAAGAGGCGAAGCTGCGCAATTTCGGGATGACTTTGGGCATTCGCGATACGCGCAAAATTGATGCGGTGTACAACATGACCGCGGACGATGTGATGGAGCAGGGCCGCTTTGACGACAGCATCGGCATCTTTCCGGAATTTATCGATGGCTATGGCTATCTGATTTTGCCGACAACGGGGCGCTATTTCCATCTGCCTTATCGGTCGATGTTGCCCAAAAATGTCCGGCATTTGATTACCGCTGGCCGCGTGATTGGCGGCGACAAGGTCAGCCATGCCGCCGTCCGCAACATGATGTGTTGCGCGGTTGCAGGACAAGGTGCCGGTGTTGCTGCGGCATTGGCCGTCAAATCGGGTAAGGATTTTAATGAAGTCGACATCAATGCCGTGCAAAAAGAATTGCTCCGCCAAGGCGCGCGTATTTCGTAAACTCAGGGTCTGTTCGCGCCGTTAGGAAGCGAGATCAGACTCCAATGCGGCTTGGAGGCGTTTGCGGAACAATAGAATGATTATGCCGCCTGCCAGCCCGATGGCGGCATCCATGGCCCAAAAAGCCGACGGGTGCATTTGGTCAAAATAGCTGCCGATCCACCCCGCCAGGACATGCCCGATAAAGGGTGAGAGAAAGGCTACCCCCATCAAAATAGAGGCCATGCCCTCAGGAGCAGCCCGGCTGACGATGGCCAAGGTTGTCGGCCAATAATACATCCAAGCAAGCCCCATGATTAGCCAGCCAGCAATGGCCCATCCAGCGTTCACACTGTCGGGTGCGCTTTGCCCCATATTGCCATAAGCGAATAGAAGCGCGGCAACCGCAATGATAGCCGAACCAATTCCGACCTTTGTGACGCTGCTCGGTTCGCTGCCGTTTTTGGCCTGCCATGCCCAAAACATGACCAGCGCGGGCGCCGCCAATATGGCGCCAATGGAATCCATCGATGCAAACCAACTGGACGGCACCTCACCCAGCGACGTCGCCAAATTCACATATTGATCGACCCACAGGATGCCGATGCTCCACACCATGGGGTATGCGATTTCCGCCGGTATCGTTAGGGCAATGACCAATAACAGAACCCAAACCCGCTTGCGCTCCGCCTTGGTCATCGGCGCAGCTTTTTCGCGCTTGCGCGCCACCGGACGATCATCGGGCAAATGGCGCTGTCCCAAAATATAGGCGACCAGTGCAATCAGCATCAGCGCCGCCGCAACCGCAAACCCCGCGTGCCAGCCATAAATCGCGGCAACCAGCCCGGTTACGATTGGCCCGCTTGCAGCGCCAATGCAAATCCCAGTCGAAAAAATGGTGAAACCGCGTGACCGCATCGATTCATCTGACTGCGGATAAAGCGCGCCAACCTGCGCAGAAATATTGCCCTT
>Ga0208671_10000240_pt1:2500-27500 | contig 32049 bp, 42 predicted proteins | sample ColrivemetaGS759_FD_187606 | JGI IMG/M metagenome (GOLD analysis project Ga0208671, IMG submission 187606) | Estuarine microbial communities from the Columbia River estuary - Ebb tide ETM metaG S.759 (SPAdes) (version 2) | ecosystem: Environmental > Aquatic > Marine > Intertidal zone...
TCTTTTGTAATTGGATTATAATATCCAACTTCATCTACTGGCCTACCATCTCGTCGGGTAGTGTTTTCCATAATAACTAATCTATATGAAGGTTGTCGTTTTCTTCCGTTTCGTTTTAATCTTAATTTTAACATAAAGTAATTTATAACTTATAATTTTTAAAAATTTGAAATATAAATAAATATAAAGTTTTGGAGTCAAATTATCGTCTTGAGTAATATTCAATTACTAATAATTCATTTAACTCTAATAAAAGCTCACTTCGATCACAATAATTTTTAATTATTCCTTCTAATTTTGATTTATCGAATGTTAAATGAGTAGGCGGATCAATAAAATTTCCTATTTTTAAATTATTTTCAACTATATTTTTTGATGTTGACTTTGGTTTTACACCAATAATATCATTAATTTGACATTGAAAACTTGGAATATTTACAACTTTATTATTTACTGTAATATGCCCATGGTTTACTAATTGACGAGCAGATGCAATAGTTGGAGCAAAACCTAAAGAAAAACAAATTGTATCTAATCTCATTTCTAATAATTGTAATAAGATCAAACCAGTTACACCGTTTCGTCGCCGTGCTTCTTTAATATAATGGTATAATTGACTTTCACTTATCCCATAATTAAATTTTAATTTTTGTTTTTCTTCTAACCGTATACCATATTCAGTTGTTTTCTTTTTACCCTCACCTAACATTTTCCCATGTTGACCAGGTCTTGCACTTTTCTTTGATGTTTTTTGTGTTAACCCTGGTAATTTACCTAATCTTCTTGTAATACGTAATTTTGGTCCTCTATAACGCGACATAAAACTAATATAGCTATTATATTATATACTTGATTTTTCTTACTTTTTATTTTTAAATGTTTGAAGTAGGGCGAGTGACCGGACTTGAACCGGCGAATGGTGGAATCACAACCCACTGCCTTAACCACTTGGCCACACCCGCCAAACTATTTACTTATTCTATCATACCAAGACATGATAAATCATGTCTAGGTTATTAATAAAATATTCTATTTTTTAAAACTTTAATATGAAAGAAACAAAGAAATTTTTTTTAAACGGTGAAGAGTTTTTTAGTACGACAGTTCTTAGTTTATTCGATATAATTAATTATTTCAATTATAAGTCATCTCTTTTAGTTATCGAATATAATTATTTTATTTGCCCTAAAGAACATTGGAATACAACTTTTATTAATGATAATGATAAAATCGAAATAGTAACTATTGTTGGGGGAGGTTAAAAAAACTAAAGTCATTAGTAAAAAATGGAATAAAATTTTTTCCTCAGGGATTATGAAGCATATGGTTTACGTAAATTAACTTTCTCAACTACACTTATTTTTTTATACAAGTGCTTCATAATCTTTCCAAATTTACCGATAGAAAATAAATCTTCCGACCAATTTAAAACTAAATATTAATTACTCGAGCAAAAATATGTTGAAATTTAATAACAAAAGTTATAAACAATTAAAGATCAACCTTATTAAAGAAAATAAATTATGATTATTTAATTTACTATTTACATTATATTTATTTTTTAATTTTACTAATTATTAAAATTGATATTTATAACTACAAAAAGTATCAATTGAAAAAAGGAATATATTATTTAATAAAAAAAACAGTATTAAAGTTTAAGCTTTTGTAAAAATTAAACTATTACTTTCTCTATACCGTTCCATAAATCGCATAAATCTATTCCATGCTTCCGGACTTTTCATAATATAAATGGATTCAACAGCTTGAGGTTTCCCATTAACAAAGCGAGCACTTACGTCCCGGGTTTCTAAAATCCCTTCGTTATCAATCATATACATACCAGTGATTTCGCCATTTAATGCTAAACTTTTGTCTAGAATATTTGCATTTTTAAAACGAAATGTTGCTGTCCCAGTACTTCCATCCCTTGAACGGGTTAATCGAATGTCAGGTAAAATTTTTTCATTTATACCTTTTATAAATTGAATATGAGCTGTCATAGATTTTTTATGAAATGAATTTTTTTTTACTCTTTATTATCCATTTAGTATATTATAAAATTTAAAAAAAATATAATTTTAAAAACTGGGGTGGCAGGATTCGAACCTACGAATGGCGGAGTCAAAGTCCACAGCCTTACCACTTGGCGACACCCCAGTAACGTAATATAGTAATTCAATTAATTAATATTTATATTACTATTTTATATAAATATATTTTGATATCTTGGGCAAGAAGGGATTCGAACCCCTGACACCGTAGTTCGTAGCCACGTGCTCTAGTCCACTGAGCTACAAGCCCAAACTATATTACTATTTAATAATACTAGTTTCTATTCTTTTTAGTAAAGCTTTTAAACAAAAAAATTTTAACAAAATTGAAAATTTAGCTTGCCGAATTGTTAATTTTTATTTTACAGTTATGAATACACAATTTTTATAAATTTATTAGAATTTAATTTTATGGCAAAAAAAATCTTATATCAAGATAATGCACGTCGTGCCTTAGAACGAGGTATGGAAATAATGGTAGAGGCCGTTTCTGTAACGTTAGGTCCAAAAGGACGAAATGTTGTTTTAGAAAAAACCTATGGTTCACCCCAAATTGTTAATGATGGTGTAACTATAGCAAAAGAAATTAAATTAGAAGATCATATTGAAAACACAGGTGTTTCTTTAATTCGGCAAGCAGCTGCAAAAACAAATGATGTTGCGGGAGATGGAACTACAACTGCAACTGTTTTAGCGTATGCTATGGTTAAAGAAGGGTTAAAAAATGTAGCAGCTGGTGCAAACCCCATCTCCATAAAATTAGGAATGGAAAAAGCTACCCAATATTTGGTTATGCAAATAAATGAATTTGCACAACCAGTAGAAGATATTCACTCAATTAAACAAGTGGCATCAATTTCGGCTGGTAATGATGACATTATTGGAGCTTTAATAGCGGATGCTTTAGCAAAAGTTGGTAAAGAAGGTGTAATTTCCTTAGAAGAAGGTAAAGGAATTATTACAGAATTAGAGATTACCGAAGGTATGAAATTAGAAAAAGGATTCATATCACCGTACTTTATAACTGATACAGAAAAAATGGAAGTATCTTATGAAAATCCTTATATTTTGTTAACTGATAAAAGAATTACATTAGTTCAACAAGATTTATTACCAATTTTAGAACAAATTACGAAAACAAAACGCCCTTTATTAATTATTGCTGAAGATGTTGAGAAGGAAGCTCTAGCAACTTTAATTTTAAATAAATTAAGAGGTATTGTAAATGTTGTTGCAGTTCGTGCCCCTGGATTTGGGGAATTAAGAAAGTTAATGTTACAAGATATTGCTGTCTTAACAGGTGGAACTGTCATTACTCAAGATGCGGGATTAAGTTTAGATAATATTCAATTAAATTTATTGGGGCAAGCAAGACGAATTATAGTAACTAAAGATACAACAACAATTGTTGGTGATGGTCTAGAAATTGAAAATATTAAAGCTCGTTGTGAACAATTACGTAAACAAGTAAATATTGTTGAAACCGGTTATGAAAAAGAAAAATTACAAGATCGTATTGCTAAACTTTCAGGTGGAATTGCTGTCATTCGTGTAGGTGCAGTAACAGAAACCGAAATGAAAGATAAAAAATTACGTTTAGAAGATGCTATAAATGCCACACGAGCAGCAGTTGAAGAAGGAATTGTACCGGGTGGTGGGTCAACCTTAGCTCATTTGTCAGAAAATTTAGTAACATGGGCAAAGAATAATTTAAAAGAAGATGAGTTAATTGGAGCTCTTATTATTTCACGTGCAATTGTTGCTCCATTAAAAAGAATTGCGGAGAACGCTGGTATTAATGGACCTGTTATTATTGGCAAAGTTCAAGAAGAAGAATTTGAAATAGGGTATAATGCTGCAAAAAATATATTTGGAAATATGTATGAAGAAGGTGTTGTTGATCCTGCAAAAGTAACACGTTCAGGTTTACAAAATGCAACATCTATCGCTAGTATGATTTTAACAACAGAGTGTATCATTGTGGATGATATTGAAATGGGTAAGTAAAAAGAAAATAAATCATTTTTTAAAAAAATTTGCAGAAGTTGAATAAAAAATACTTTATATTTGTGAAAAATTACATTGAATACTAGTAATACCCACTTATTTTATTAGTTTATTAGAAGTATATAGAGGTAAATCTATAAATTAAATTTATCGTTTTTGTAAACAAAATCAAATTATTTGTTTGTGGGTCAAGCTTAGACTCTTTAGGGTTTGCAATCAGCAAAACTTCAACGGAATATATTAACTTCTTAAAAGATCGAGCAATTCATCCACGAATTAAATTGATGAAGCTCCTCTAATAGAATGAATTATCTCAGTTAGTGTACTTATCGTTTGCAGTATAGTAAACCATCACCTACTTTTTAGAAAGAACTATTCAAAAATGTTAAAGTCACCAAAAAGGTAAAATAAAAGTTTAAAATTTAATATTTTTGAATAGTTCTTTCTAAAAATTACATCTTAATGAAATATCTTATTTTTTTTATTATTCTAATTTTCCTTCTAATAATTTTTGCAATTGTTCAAAAGATTCTTTAAGTGATTCAGACGGCGAGCTGCTATTTCCTAATAATTCACGAAGATTACTGATAGCTACTTGTATCTCGTTTTTATCATCTTCCGTACAATTACTAAGTTCATCATTATTTATTTTTTCTTCTATTGTTTTACAATAATTTGTAGCAGTTAATATTAGATCACTTTTTTCTTTTTGTTCTTTATCAATTGCTGCATATTTTTCTGCTTCTTCTAACATAGTATCAATGTCATTTTCTGATAAGTTAGAACTACCTTGAATTGTTACACTTTGTTCTTTGCCTGACTCATTTTCTTTAGCAGTTACAGACAATAATCCGTCAACATTAATATCAAATGTTACTTCAATTTGTGGGCGACCTTTTGGCGCTTCTGGAATCCCTTCTAATTTAAAGTTACCTAAACTCTTATTCCCACTAACAACTTCTCTCTCTCCTTGCAAAACATGAATTTCTACATTTGTTTGATTGTCTGCTGCCGTTGAAAATAATTCAGATTTTTTAACCGGAATTGTAGTATTTCGTGAAATCAGTTTTGTCATAATTCCACCAACCGTCTCAACACCAAGTGATAATGGTGTAACATCTAATAGTAAAATATCTGTTATTTCACCCGCTAAAATACCTGCTTGAATTGCTGCGCCAATTGCAACAACTTCATCAGGATTTACGGATTTATTTGGTTTTTTTCCAGTTAATGATTCTACTAATTGTTGAATTGCTGGGATTCGTGTTGAACCACCTACTAATACAACTTCATTAATCCCTGATTTATCTAATTTTGCATCTTTTAATGCTTTTTCAACAGGAATACGACAACGATCGATTAAATTTTTACATAAAGTCTCAAACTTCTCACGCGTTAAATCTTGCTGAATATGCTTTGGACCACTTTTATCTGCTGTAATAAATGGTAAATTAATTGTTGTTTTTTCAACATTCGATAATTCCATTTTTGCTTTTTCAGCTGCTTCAGTTAAACGTTGTAACGCTTGAATATCTTTGGTTAAATTAGTTCCTTCTTTCGCTTCAAAATCTTCAACTAACCACCGGACTAAAGCTTTATCAAAATCATCACCACCTAAATTTGTGTCTCCAGCTGTTGATAATACTTCAAAAATACCATCACCAACCTCTAAAACTGACACATCAAATGTTCCACCGCCTAAATCAAAAACTAAAATAGTTTCATTTTGCTTTTTATCTAAACCGTAAGCTAAAGAAGCTGCAGTAGGCTCATTAATAATTCTTAAAACTTCAATACCAGCAATTTTTCCAGCATCGACTGTTGCTTGTCTTTGAGAATCATTAAAATAAGCCGGTACTGTAATTACAGCTTTTGTAACATCTTGTCCTAAGTAGTCTTTTGCATCCGTAATTAATTTTCGTATGACTTGTGCTGAAACTTCTTCAGGGCTAAAATCTTTATTTAAAGAAGAACATTTAATTTTAATATTTCCATTATCATCTTTAATTACTTTATATGGCAATTCTTTTGATTCTTCAGAAACTTCATCTGCTTTACAACCTATAAATCGTTTAACAGAGAAAAATGTGTTTTCTGCATTAACTACTGATTGACGTTTAGCCAGCTGTCCAACTAATAATTCTTCTTTCTTTGTATAAGCTACGATTGAAGGTGTTGTACGAAAACCTTCTGCGTTTGTAATTACTGTAGGTTGCCCCCCTTCAATAGCGGCAACTACAGAATTTGTTGTTCCTAAGTCAATTCCTACTACTTTATTCATATAAAATATCTAACTTTGTATAAATTTATGTTTACTATTATATAGTATATACTATACACATAAGCTTGTATTATATACTATATAAATTAATTTTTATAAAAAAATATTATCATATAAATGTTCAACAGTATTTCAATATTAATTATAATATTGTATAATTGTCTTATATAGACAAACTCTTTTAATTTTTTTAGAGTTATAAAATAATTCGATAGTTATAATTATCAAATTATCTATTTTTAGGTTTAATTAAAAATTACGTTTATAACTATTAATATATATATAAGTATTTTTTGGAGAAAAATATTGTGTCTTTAGGTTTATTAGGAAACAAAATTGGAATGACCCAAATATTTGATGAATCAGGGAATATCATACCAGTTACAATTTTAAAAGTTGGACCTTGTGTAATTACACAAGTTAAAACTACATTAAACGATGATTATAATGCAATTCAAGTTGGGTATGGAAATGTATCAACAAAATCACTAACACAACCGCAACTAGGGCATTTGCAAAAGTCAAATATCCAACCTTTAAAATATTTAAAAGAATTTCGTGTAAATGATCCCACTGAATTCAATGTTGGGCAAGTTTTAAATGTCGAATCATTTGTTGCGGGACAATTAATAAATGTTACTGGAAAAAGTATAGGTAAAGGTTTTTCCGGTCTTCAAAAGCGTCATAACTTCGCTAGAGGTCCTATGACTCATGGATCTAAAAATCATAGAGGTCCTGGGTCAATTGGTATGGGAACATCACCAGGGCGTGTTTTACCAGGAAAAAAAATGGCTGGTCAACTTGGAAATAAAATTACAAACGTTAAAAAATTAAAAATCGTTCAAGTAAATAATAATGAAAATATTCTAGTTGTTAAAGGAGCTGTTCCTGGGAAACCTGGAAATTTACTTAGTATTGTTCCTTCACAATAATGCATAAAAAATATGATTAAATAAATGAACATTAGGAAAAATACTATATGGCTGTTCAAAAAATTATAGAATATAATTCATTAGATTCAAATGGGCAAATATCATCTGATAAATATAACTTTAAACTTAACATATTAGAAGATTCAGGTAATTATTTAATCCATCGAGATATTTTAAGACATCAACTTTCACAAAAGCAAGGAACGGTTTCAACAAAAACGAGAAGTGAAGTTCGGGGTGGGGGTAAAAAACCTTGGCAACAAAAAGGAACTGGTAGAGCTCGAGCAGGATCAAGCCGTTCTCCATTATGGAGAGGGGGGGGTGTTATTTTTGGTCCTAAACCTAAAACAACTAATTTAAAATTAAATAAAAAAGAGCGTAATTTAGCATTACAAACTTTATTTTATAATAAACGAAATAATATTTCAGTAATTGGTGAATTAGAATCGCTAGTTAATGAACCTAAAACAAAGGAATTTTGTGAGATTTGTAAGAATTATAATATAAACATAAATCAAAAAATTTTATTAGTTGTTTCAAAAAAAACAATTCCACTAAAACTCTCAACTCAAAATTTAAAAAATGTTGAATTAATTTCTGCATCAAATTTAAATACTTTAAGTTTATTAAAAGCAAAACAAATTTTGTTAACACCATTAGCAGTCAATGATATAAAGGAGATTTATTGTGATTAATTCTTCAGACCTTAATGATATCAATATAAGTATTATAAAATATCCCATTATTACAGATAAAGCTACAAGATTATTAGCTAATAATCAATATAGTTTTGTTGTAAATCCTAAATCTGATAAACCAACAATTAAAGCTGCAATTGAATATTTATTTAATGTTAAAGTAGTAAAAATTAACACCGCTCATTTACCGAAAAAGAAAAAGAGAATCGGTCAATATCTGGGCTGGAAATCGCATTATAAAAAAGCAATTGTAACGTTATCAGAGGGAGATACAATAAACTTATTTGCAGAAGAAAATTAATAATTAATATAAATTAATCAAGTTTATGAGTATTCGTCTTTATAAATCATATACGCCAGGGACACGTAACAGAGCCCTTTCATCTTTTTCAGAAATAACAACGGATAAACCAGAAAAAAGTTTAGTTAAAAAGAACCATCGGAATAAGGGTAGAAATAACAGAGGGGTTATTACTATACGACACAGAGGTGGTGGTCACAAAAAACAATATCGAGTAATTGATTTTAAACGTAATAAACATAATATACCTGCTATTGTTAATTCAATTGAATATGATCCAAATAGAAATGCACGAATCGCGTTACTTCATTTTACCGATGGTGAAAAGCGTTATATTCTACACCCGAACAATTTAAAAATAGGTGACACAGTTTTATCTGGAAAAGGAATATCGCTAGATATTGGAAATACTTTACCATTAGAAGAAATTCCTTTAGGAACATCAGTCCATAATGTTGAATTAATCCCTAATCGAGGGGGACAAATTGTACGTTGTGCAGGAACAACGGCAAAAATTTTAGCTAAAGAGGGTAATTATGTAACTTTACGGTTACCATCTAAAGAAATTAGATTAATTCGTAAAGAATGTTTTGCTACAATTGGCGAATTAAGTAATAATGATGCTTTCTTAGTTCAAAGTGGTAAAGCTGGACGTACCCGTTGGTTAGGAAAACGTCCTACTGTTCGAGGTTCAGTTATGAATCCATGTGACCACCCACATGGGGGTGGAGAAGGTCGAGCTCCAATTGGTCGAACTAGACCTTTGACACCATGGGGAAAACCAGCATTAGGTAAAAAAACCCGAAAAACAAAAAAACTAAGTAGTGCTTACATTCTTCGCCGACGTTCATAATTAATTCATAAAAAAATTTAGTAATAAAATTCTCAAAAATGTCAAGATCATTAAAAAAAGGACCTTTTGTTGCTTATCATTTATTAAAAAAAATTAATAAAATGAACACAGAAGGAAAAAAAGATATAATTACAACTTGGTCACGTAGTTCGACTATCCTACCAAATATGGTTGGATTTACAATAGCTGTATATAATGGAAAACAACATGTTCCAATTTTTATTTCTGATCAATTAGTAGGCCATAAATTAGGTGAATTTGTTTCTACACGAACATTTAAATCACATATTAAGGCAGATAAAAAAACAAAACGTTAAGGAAAAACTAAACATGGCACGATTAGAATTAACATTAAATTTTCCAAAAAATTTTCAAATTAAAACTTTTAATGTTAAATCTGAAAAAAAGTTATCCCCACTAGCAAAATTAATTTTGCAAAGTGTTCAGTTTAAACATTTTTATTATGTGCGCGATGATATATCTTATCTCTTAAAATCTCATCCGATTGAGCGAGATTTTCTTTTACAAGCTTTATATTCAATTGTAATTTCTTTACAAAATAATTTATCTATAAATTTCTTTGATATGTGGATTTATGAAATTTATATAACTAAACTTTCAACTCGTAATAAATTTATGAGCCAAAAATCTCAAAATCTAGAACCAGGGGAATATTTAACAATTAAATTGGCTTATGGAAGTAATATTTCCCAAGAAAAAAATAATATTTCACTATTAAAATAAAATTTTTTTAGAAACCTCAAATATATGTAAAAATATTAAGGAAACTCTATTATGTCAAATAGTCAATCAGTAAAAGCAATAGCAAAATACGTACGAATATCTCCACATAAGGTAAGACAAGTTTTAGATCAAATTCGGGGTCGTTCATATCAAGAAGCATTAATGATATTAGAATTTTTACCTTATGATGCTGGTTCTCCAATTTGGCAAGTTGTCCATTCAGTCGCAGCAAACGCAAAAAATAATTATAATTTAGATAAAAAAAAATTAGTTATTTCAGAGATTTTTGCAGATGAAGGCCCCAAACTAAAACGTATTCGACCACGTGCCCAAGGTCGAGCTTTTAAGATTTTAAAACCAACTTGCCATATTACAGTTGTTGTAAAATCAATTAGTTAAGAAAACAAGAATTAAGGATTTTTTCTATGGGACAAAAAACACATCCTTTGGGATTTCGTTTAGGTATTACACAAGAACATCGATCAGCTTGGTATGCAGATTTTAAGCATTATTCAACTTTATTAGAAGAAGATGATAAAATTAGAACATACTTTAACAAATTAGCAAAATTCGCTAGTATATCAAATATTCATATTAATCGAAATGGATTGGGTGATCAAATTGAATTAAATATTGAAACAGGCCGTCCTGGAATACTAGTTGGAGAGAATGGTTCAGGGATTAAAACTTTAGCAACTAATATTAAAAAGTTTATACCGAATAACCGTCAAATTACTATTAATATTATAGAAGTCGAAAATGTTAATTCAAATGCTTCACTTATTGCTGATCTTGTAGTTCAACAACTTGAAGATCGTGTTGCTTTTCGTCGTGCAATTCGCGAAGCATTAAAATGTGCGCAAGATAATGAAGTAAATGGTATTAAAGTTCAAGTATCAGGGCGGTTAAATGGTGCAGAAATTGCTAGAAGTGAGTGGATTCGAGAAGGTCGTGTTCCACTACAAACATTAAGAGCTGATATTGATTATGCTACAAAGGAAGCAAATACAATTTATGGTGTTTTAGGTGTAAAAGTCTGGTTATTTAAAAATGAAATATTAAAAAAATAATAACGACACAAAAAAGAATTTAAAAATTATATTTATTAATTAATCTCATTTTATTATGTTAAGTCCGAAAAGAACAAAATATAGAAAATACCATCGTGGAAGAATGAGAGGTAAGGCAACTCGGGGGAATGAAATTTCATTTGGTAAATATGGTTTACAAGCTTTAGAACCATCGTGGATTACTTCACGTCAAATTGAAGCCACACGGAGAACAATTACTCGTTACACTAAACGTGGTGCATCATTGTGGATTCGTATTTTTCCTGATAAAACAGTTACTGCACGTGCAGCCGAATCACGTATGGGGTCAGGTAAAGGTGCAGTTGATTATTGGGTTGCAACCGTAAAACCAGGAACAATTTTATTTGAAATTAGTTCTGTTCCAGAAGAAGTTGCACGTGCGGCTTTTAATTTAGCAGCATATAAATTACCAATTAAAACAAAATTTATTATTAGAAACGATAATTAATATTAATAGCATATGAAGATATCTAACTCTAACAGTAAGGATAATATGTCAATGTCGACTGAAGAATTGATTAAAGAGCTGAAAGAGGCAGAAAAAGTATTATTTGATTTGCGATTTAAAAAAGCTACGCGTCAACCATTTAAACCTCATCAAATTAAAGTTACTAAAAAAAAAGTAGCAACATTAAAGACTATTTTAAGAGCCAAATTTTTAGATTAATTCTGAAAATAAAAATCTAGTTTAGGTTTTGATAAATTGATTCTTTGAAATTATGGGTATGAAAATAAGTATAAGTGTGTATCCCCATATTATTAAATAATACTAAAGAACATGAATAGAAGGGTGAAATGGAAGTCAATTTTTGAAACATAAAAAATAGTCTTCTGAGAAAATAAAATAGGAGTTTTGAAATGCCTGTAAAAGAAAAAATTGGTATTGTTGTAAGTAATAAAATGCAAAAAACTGTGGTTGTAAAGGTTGAAAGTCGCTACCCACATCCCATTTACTCAAAAACAATGATCAAAACACGTAAATATTTAGCTCATGATGAAATGAGTAAATGCAATATTGGTGATCAAGTTTTAGTACAAGAATGTAGACCACTTAGTAAAAAAAAACGTTGGTTGGTCGCTAAAATTATTTCAAAATCATCGTTAATTACTTAAAATTATCTTTTTATGATTTATCCACAAACAATGTTAACTGTAGCTGATAATACAGGTGCTAAAAAAATTATGTGTATCCGTGTCTTAGGTGGAAACCGAAGATATGGAAAAATCGGTGATACCATTATTGGGGTTGTTAAAGAAGCTATTCCTAATATGCCGATTAAAAAATCTGATGTCATTCGAGCAGTTATAGTACGAACATCTAAAACAATCCGTCGCGCTGATGGTATGTATATTAGATTTGATGATAATGCAGCTGTAATTGTAAATATGGAAAATAACCCGCGCGGGACACGTGTTTTTGGTCCTGTTGCACGTGAAATTCGAGATAAGAATTTTTCTAAAATTGTTTCATTAGCTCCGGAGGTTTTATAAATGCCAAAAGCTAAAAAATTGCATGTTAAAATTGGTGATAATGTGAAAATTATTTCTGGTTTTGATAAAAGTAAAATAGGTGAAGTTACTAAAATTTATCGGAATACAGGAAAAATTTTGGTAAAAGGTGTTAATTTCAAGTTTAAACATATTAAACCGAACACTGAAAGTGATGTTGGAGAAATAAAACAATTTGAAGCTCCAATTCATCATTCCAATGTTAAATTAATTTAAATTATTTTAAATAAAGAATATGCGTAGTCAACATTCCGTAGAAGAAATTGCAGAATTATATGGTTTATTAGAAAATATAAAAAAAGAATATGAAACTGGTATTCACTCTGTATTAAGAAAAAGTAATCCAGAATTATTTTCAAATCCCCATACTATTCCAAAACTTAAAAAAATTAGCATTAATAGAGGGTTAGGTTTAGCGGCTCAAAATACTAATATTTTAAAAAAAAGTATTAATGAATTTACACGAATTACAGGTCAAAAACCATTAATTACAAGAGCAAAAAAAGCTGTAGCGGGGTTCAAAATTCGAGAAGACATGGAGTTAGGCTTATCAAGTACATTACGCGGTGAGAAAATGTATAATTTTCTTACAAAATTAATCTTTTTTACTTTTGCACAAATTCGTGATTTTCGAGGATTATCAGTTAGAAGCTTTGATAAAGCAGGTAATTATACTTTTTCGTTAAAAGAACAATTAATTTTTCCAGAAATTGAATATGATGATGTAGATCAAATCCAAGGGTTAAGTGTAACTCTTGTTTTAGATTCATCGACACCAAAATCTCGTTCTAAAACAATTGATAGAGTTTTAAATGGTATGGTTTTATTAAAATTTTTACGATTCCCATTAAATGATTGTGGGTATTACGATAAATATTCTTCTTTTGGAGAAATTAATCAAGTATGGGATAAGAAAAAACACTTACGTCGTAAACGTTGGTCACAAGAATAAATAAAATGAGATTAAGGAGTTATTAGTGGTTACAGATAATATTGCAGATATGTTAACGCGTATCCGAAATGCAAATATGGTGAAACATCAAATCGTTGAAATACCAGCAACAAAAATGTCAAAAGCGATAGCATCAATTCTTAAAGAAGAAGGATTTATTGAAAATTTTGAAATTTATAGTGAAAATCTATACCAATACTTACTTCTGTCATTAAAATATAAAGGTCAATCTAGGGAGCGGGTTATCAGTAAAATTAAGAGGATTAGTAAACCTGGTTTACGCGTTTATGCAAATTCAAAAACTCTACCTAATGTCTTAGATGGTTTAGGAATTGCTATCCTTTCAACTTCTAAAGGGGTAATGACAAATTATAAAGCAAAAGAACTTGGTATTGGTGGTGAAGTTTTATGTTATATTTGGTAATTGGAGTAAATCTATAATATGTCACGAATCGGAAAATTACCAATTAAAATACCAACAACTGTAGATGTTACAAATGATAATTCAATTATAAAAGTAAAAGGAAAATTTGGAACATTAGAACGAATAATTCCAGAAATTATTGGGGTTGCACAAACAGATGGTATGTTAATTGTAAGTTTAAAAAAGGAAACGCGAGCGAATAAAGCTTTACATGGTTTATATCGAACATTAATAAATAATATGATTGTAGGTGTTTCAGAACAATTTCTGATAACTCTTATATTACAAGGGGTAGGATATAGGGCTAGTGTTCAAGGAAACGCTCTTATATTAAATTTAGGTTTTAGTCACCCAGTAAATATAGATATTCCAGATGGTATAACAGTTGAAGTGGTTCAAAATACAACTATTAATATAAAAGCCTGTGATAAAGAACAATTAGGGTTATTTGCAGCAAAAATAAGATCATGGCGCCCGCCTGAACCTTATAAAGGAAAAGGAATACTTTACAAAAATGAACAAATCTTACGTAAAGCTGGAAAATCGGGTAAAAAATAAAAATTATTAAGTTCTAGAAAAAATATATTATGAAATTTTCAAAAAGAGTTTTATTAAGACTTAAAAATAAAAATAAAAAACTAAAACCTGATAAATATAAAAAGTTAAAACGCGAAAGTGTAAGAGGATTAATAAAAGGAACAGTAAAGCGACCACGTTTATCTGTTTTCCGTTCTAACGAACATATTTATGCACAAATTATAGATGATACAACTTCTAAAACCCTTGTTTCTTGTTCGACTTTAGATCGGGATATTAAACTAAATAGTGAAAATGGCCGTACATGTGAGGCATCAAGACTTATGGGACAAAAATTAGCAGAATTAAGTAAGAAAAAGAATATAACAAAAATTGTCTTTGATCGAGGTCCATATTTATATCATGGTCGAATAAAAGCTTTAGCAGATGGTGCTAGAGCAGGTGGCCTACAATTTTAACGAATAATTAAAAAATAACAAATTTTATGAGTACCGAGTTAAAACAAGTTAATAAATTAAAAAAAATATCCCGTCGTAATGACACGCTAAACGATACTAAATTTATTGAACGACTAATTAAAATTAGCCGTGTAACAAAAGTAACAAAAGGTGGAAAAAAATTAAGTTTTCGTGCTGTTGTAGTAATAGGTGATGAAAATGGCCAGGTTGGCGTTGGTGTTGGTAAAGCTGAAGATGTTGTTAATGCTTTTAAAAAAGCAAAAACAGATGGAAGAAAAAATTTAATAAAAATTCCAATTACAAAATCATTAAGTATACCACATGGTGTTATGGGTGATAAAGGAGCTTGTAAAATTATTATGCGACCTTCAATAGAAGGTTCAGGGGTTATTGCTGGAGGTGCAGTTCGAACTGTCTTAGAAGTTGCTGGAATTAAAAATGTGATTGCAAAACAATTAGGTTCTGATAACTTATTAAATAATGCACGTGCTGCAATCGTAGGATTACAAAGTTTAACTACTAAGTCACAAGTTTTAGAAAAACGTGATTTAAATTAAAAAATAAGAAGTCACATAAATAAAAAGTATTTGAATCTTTAAACTATTAAAAATAAAAATGAAAAAGACAGACGATATTTTATTAAAACGTCTTTTATTAAGTGTCGGAATACTTTTGTTTATTAGAATGGGAACATTTCTTCCAATTCCAGGGATTAATCATGGACACTTAGCCTTTTATATTCAACAACACCCAATTACAAAAAATTTAGTAAGTACTTTTTCGGGAAATGATACATTTGTAATTGGATTGTTTACTTTAAATATATTCCCATATATAAATGCTTCAATTATGGTTCAGTTAATAACCGGTTTAATACCTAGTATTTCTAAACTACAAAAAGAAGGAGGGGGTGAAGGTCGGAGAGCAATAACAAGATTAACTCGTTTAATTACATTTGGCTGGGCTTTAATTCAAAGTTCAAGTATTGCATTTTATTTAAAGCGTGCTTTGTTTGATTGGACTCCCTTGTTAGCTTTTGAAATAATTCTTTGGCTTAGTACAGGTGCAATGATAGTTTTATGGTTAAGTGAATTGATTACTGAATATGGATTAGGGAATGGAGCATCTTTATTAATTTACACAAATATAATTTCAAGTTTGCCAAATTTGGGTAAGAAGCTAGTAAGTGAAAATACAGGAAATTTGAATATTATATCTGGAGTTGGAATTGGACTATTATTTTTTATTGCAATATCAGGTATTATTACATTGCAAGAAAGTGCACGAATTGTTCCATTAATTTCTTCGAAACAACTTGGCCAGAGCCAGCCATTAGTTTCTAAAGTTAAATCAAATAATTATATTCCTTTGCGTTTTAATCAAGCAGGAGTTATGCCTATAATTTTAACAACTGCAATTTTAGTTTTACCAAATTATATTACTAATTTAGGAGTATTTCCACTTTTAACTATTCCTATTTTTTTAAAATCATCAAAAATTATTTATTGGGTTAGTTACTTTATCTTAATTTTAATTTTTAGTTCATTTTATTCAACTATTGTTTTAAACCCTAAAGATATTTCTCAAGAATTACAAAAAATGGCTGTTAGTATACCTGGGATCAGACCAGGGTTAGCAACAACATTTTATCTAAAACAAGTTATGAAACGCGTAACATTATTTGGAGCCATAATATTAGCTATATTGGCAACTCTTCCAAATGTTATTGAAGGAATTTTAAACGTTTCAAGTTTCAATGGTTTAGGTACTACTTCATTATTGATATTAGTCGGAGTTGTTCTAGATATTTCACGTGAAATGAAAAGTATCATTCTTTCTAATATTTATAATGAAAGATTTGATTAAAACAAGTAAAAAATTTATTTATCAATTTAATATTTATAACATTATAATGAAAGTTCGTCCTTCAGTTAAAAAAATGTGTGATAAGTGTCGAGTAATTAAAAGACACGGAAAGATTATGGTAATTTGTCAAAATCCAAAGCATAAACAGAGACAAGGTTAATATTTAAAAGGAGTTAACTAAGTGGTAAGATTACTAGGTATAGATTTGCCAAAAAATAAACGAATTGAATATGCACTTACATATATTCATGGAATCGGACTTACATCGGCAAAAAAAATTGTTCAATTAGCGGAAATTAATCCGGAAACTAGAACTAATGATATTACTACAGAACAATCAGTAGTATTAAGAAATATATTAGAAAATTTTGAATTAAAGTTAGAAGGAGATTTACGCCGTTTTAATGGATTAAATATAAAACGGTTAAATGAAATAAATTGTCATCGAGGAAAAAGACATAGAAACAGTTTACCTGTTCGAGGGCAAAGAACACGAACAAATGCTCGTTCAAGACGAGGGGCGAAAAAAACTGTTACTGGCAAGAAAAAATAATATTCTTTTGTTGGCAGTTATACTAATTAAAAATATTAATTTACTATGGCACAAAAATTCCGAAAACCGGCAGTAAAAAAAAATAGAAGTAATCTAGGAACAGGAGTTGTTCATATACAATCAACCTTTAACAATACGATTGTAACAATCACTAATATAGGAGGCGATACGATATCATGGGCGTCTTCTGGTAGTTCTGGATTTAAAGGTGCACGTAAAGGAACGCCTTTTGCTGCCCAAACAGCAGCAGAAAAAGCAGCCTTACAAGCTTTAAGTACAGGTATAAAAACTGTTGAAATTTTAGTAAAAGGTCAAGGTTCAGGGCGTGAAACAGCTATTCGTTCAATAGAAGGTACGGGTCTAGAGATTCTTTCAATACAAGATATAACTCCAGTACCACATAATGGCTGTCGACCAAGAAAACGACGACGTGTATAAGTCTATTTACTTATAAAATAAATAAATTATGAATTCCACAAAAAATTTTATCAATAGTTCTAATTTATTAATGGAATGCTTAAAATCAGAAAAAGTTGAATCAGGTCCAATGTATGGACAATTTTTAATTGATTCACTTAGTTCTGGTCAAGGAATAACAATTGGGAATTTATTAAGACGAGTTTTATTAGGAGATTTACAAGGAACGGCTATTACCGGTGTTCGAATTGCTGGTGTAAAAGATGAATTTTCGTTAATTCCTGGTGTCCGTGAAGATATTCTTGAAATTTTATTAAATTTAAAAGGAATTATTTTAAAATCAGAGATATCTACTAGACAATTTGGACGTTTAAGATTACATGGTCCAGCAGTTATTACAGCTAGTTCAATTCAATTACCAACGGAAATAGAAATTATTAACCCTAATCACTATATTGCAACAATTTCGAGTTCAGATATATTAGAAATAGAATTTAAAATTGAGTCTGGAACAAAATATAGGTTAGCTAATGAACTTTTTTCTGATAAATTTGAAGATTTCATTGAAACAGATGCAATTTTTATGCCTGTACAAAAGGTAGATTTTAAAGTTGAAAATGTTTATGACAATTCAAATAATATTAAAGAACGTTTATTCATTGATATTTGGACAAATGGAAGTATTTCTCCTGAACAAGCAATTTTTTCGGGTTCTAATTTAATAATCGATTTATTTAAATCGATTAGTGAACATAAAATTAAAAAAGAAAAAGAAACCATAAAAGAAAAAAATCATATAAAACCTATTGATCCATACACGCATATTGCTATTGAAGAATTACAATTATCTGTAAGGCCTTATAATTGTTTAAAAAGAGCTCAAATTAATACAATTGGAGATTTATTAGAGTATTCTCCAGAAAAGCTTTTAGAATTGAAAAACTTCGGTCGAAAATCGGCCGACGAGGTTTTTGCTACTCTTAAAAATAAATTAGGAATAGTTTTAAAGTAATTATTTAGTTTAAATTTAATTTTATGAATAAAACATTTATTCCCACTGCAAATTATAATAAAAGAAAATGGTATGTTATCGATTGCAAAGATAAACAATTAGGCCGTTTAGCCTCAACCATTATACCACTATTAACTGGTAAATCAAAATCTATTTACCATCCATCTGTAGATGTTGGTGATTACGTCATTTTAATCAATAGTGAACATTTAAAACTTGATCGTGATGTGGAGCGATTCCATGTTTATCAACCCGGGCGTCCAGGGACATCATTAAAACGATTAGTAAATATAGTACCAAAACGAATTATTGAAAATTGTGTTTTCAATATGTTACCAAATGGATTTCCAAAAAAACATCTAGTAAAACGATTAAAAGTTTATCAAGGGGAACAACATCCCCATGGTGCACAAGATCCAAAATCATTGAATGTGCTTTAATACTTTAATTAACAAATTAAAAAAATTTATGAATACAGTTTTTCAAAAAGATAAAATTGGGCTTGGAAAAAGAAAACGTGCTGTTGCACGCGTTTTTCTTGTTCCAGGAAACGGAAAAGTAACCATTAATAAAGTTTCTGGTGAAAAGTATTTACAATATAATACAAATTATTTAAATGCTATTTGGTCACCATTGGAAAAATTAAATTTAAAAAATCAATTCGACATTATTGCACTTGTCAGAGGTGGTGGTTTAACAGGTCAAACTGATGCGATCAAATTAGGTGTTGCACGTTTAATTTGTAAAATGGAAAATGAGAATCGTTTAATTTTAAAACCATTTGGTTTTTTAACCCGTGACGCACGTATTAAAGAACGTAAAAAATATGGTTTACGAAAAGCAAGAAAAGCATCACAATATTCAAAACGTTAAAGAAATTAAAAATATGCCAAAACCTGAAATTCATCCGACTTGGTTCCCAGATGCTCCTGTTATTTGTGAGGGGAAAACTCTTTGTTCTATTGGTTCAACAAAACCACAGTTACAACTTGATGTTTGGTTAGGAAACCATCCTTTTTATACAAACTCACAAACACTTGTAGATAGTGAAGGACGTGTAGAAAGATTTATGAAAAAATATGGATTACAAACAAAAAATAATTAAATTAATTAAATTAAAATAAATGCCAACTATTCAGCAATTAGTCCGTTCAAGACGGATACAAATTAATAAAAAAACCAAATCACCTGCTTTAGTAAATTGCCCACAACGGCGTGGTGTATGTACACGTGTTTATACAACAACACCTAAAAAACCAAATTCAGCAATTCGTAAAGTGGCTCGTGTTAGATTGACGTCTGGTTTTGAAGTAACCGCATATATTCCAGGTGAAGGCCATAATTTACAAGAACATTCAGTAGTTCTAATTCGAGGTGGTCGAGTAAAAGATTTACCGGGTGTTAGATATCATATAGTTCGGGGTGCATTAGATAGTGGAGGTGTAAAAGATCGAACACAAAGACGATCAAAATATGGAGTTAAAAAACCAAAAAGTTAAATACTAGTTTAAAAAACTAAAATTAGTATTTACTAACAACTATTTATTAAAAAATAATTATTAGTATGTCACGTCGAAATATTTCAAAAAAACGATTCCCTAAAGCAGATCCTAGATATAATAGTTACTTGGTTAGTTTATTAGTAACAAGAATTTTAAAATCAGGTAAGAAAAATTTAGCTCAAAATATCGTAAATAGTGCTTTTGATATTATAAAATCAAAAACAAATGAAGATCCATTGGTAATTTTTGAAAAAGCAATTAGAAATGCTAGTCCAGTCGTAGAAGTAAAAGCTCGACGAATTGGTGGATCAACATACCAAGTTCCAATTGAAGTTAGTAGTTTCCGAGCAACAAATTTAGCTTTGCGTTGGATTATTCAATACTCACGACAACGAGTAGGACGAACAATGTCAATTAAATTAGCAAGTGAAATTATTGACACGGCAAACGATATAGGTAATACTATAAAGAAAAAAGAAGAAACTCATAAAATGGCAGATGCAAATAAAGCATTTGCGCATTTCCGTTATTAATACTTAATCAGAATTGATAATATTGAATTTCGCTAAAAGCAAAGAGATTTTTATTATAAACATTAAACTTCAAAGGAACTTTTTGAAATGGCACGTGAAAAATTTGAACGTACAAAACCGCATGTTAATATTGGTACTATTGGTCACGTTGATCATGGTAAAACTACATTAACAGCTGCAATTACTGCAACATTAGCTTTAGAGGGTGATGCTATAGCTAAAAACTATGCAGATATTGATGGTGCACCTGAAGAACGTGCTCGTGGGATTACGATTAATACAGCCCATGTTGAATATGAAACTAAAGACAGACATTATGCTCACGTAGATTGTCCAGGTCACGCTGATTATGTAAAAAATATGATTACTGGAGCGGCACAAATGGATGGCGCTATATTAGTTGTATCTGCCGCAGATGGCCCAATGCCTCAAACTAGAGAACATATTTTATTAGCAAAACAAGTTGGTGTTCCTCATATTGTTGTATTTTTAAATAAACAAGATCAAGTGGATGATGATGAATTATTAGAATTAGTTGAATTAGAAGTAAGAGAATTATTATCTACTTATGACTTCCCAGGGGACGATATTCCAATTTGTCCTGGTTCAGCGTTACAAGCAATCGAAGCTATTTCTTCTAATCCAGAAATTAAACGTGGTGATAACCCATGGGTTGATAAAATTTACGCTTTAATGGATGCTGTGGATGCTTATATACCAACACCAGAACGTGACGTTGAAAAAACATTCTTAATGGCAATTGAAGATGTATTTTCAATTACGGGTCGAGGTACTGTAGCAACAGGGCGAATTGAGAGAGGGGTTGTTAAAGTTGGGGAGAGCGTTGAGATTGTTGGTATTGGTGAAACTCAAACAACAACTATTACTGGAATTGAAATGTTCCAAAAAACATTAGATGAAGGTTTTGCTGGTGATAACGTGGGTATTTTATTACGTGGTGTTACACGAGAAGATATTGAACGCGGTATGGTATTATCACAACCAGGTACAATTACACCACACACAAACTTTGAATCTGAAGTATATGTTTTAACTAAAGAAGAAGGTGGACGTCATACACCATTCTTTACAGGTTACCGCCCACAATTTTATGTAAGAACAACCGACGTAACAGGGTCAATTGAACAATTCACTGCAGATGATGGTTCAGTTGTAGAAATGGTAATGCCAGGAGATCGTATTAAAATGACTGCTGAATTAATTTATCCAGTTGCAATTGAAGAAGGTATGCGTTTTGCTATCCGTGAAGGTGGCCGAACAATTGGGGCTGGTGTCGTTTCTAAAATTGTTAAATAATTAAAAAAATTTATGGAAATAAAACCAAATGAAAAAATTCGTGTACGACTAGAATCATTTAATCATGATCTTTTAAATACGTCGTGTCAAAAAATAATGGAGATTACTCAAAATAACAATGTTGATAATGTTGGAGTAGTGTCATTACCCACTGATAAACGAATATATTGTGTATTACGTTCTCCTCACGTTAATAAAGATTCGCGCGAACATTTTGAAATTCGAATTCATAAAAGAATATTAGAAATTTATTATGATTCATCGGTAAATATTTTTGATTTATTAGTAAAATCTGAGTTACCACCCGGTGTATTATATAGAATTTGTTTATCATAATATAATTAATTAAATAAATGCAATTAATTGCATTTATTTAATTAATTATGTACTAAATACTTAGTATACTAATAAATACAATAGTTCTTTTGTAATCCAAAAATTTTATCTTTTAAATGGGGAAGGGGGGACTTGAACCCCCACGCACTATCACTAGGCAACGGATTTTAAGTCCGTCGTGTCTACCAATTCCACCACTTCCCCTAATCTATATATAATTATATTATATTTTATACGTTTGTAAAAAAGCAACGATATTGAACTGTATTTAAAGGCGGCACCCAGATTCGAACTGGGGATAGAGGATTTGCAATCCACTGCCTTACCACTTGGCCATACCGCCAAAAATAGAGTTATTATTTGCTATAATAAGTATAATTAAAAGTAATTTATTATGCAACTGTAGAAAAATCTATTATATAAATTATAATTTTTTATAAAGAGTATTACTATCTAATTTAATTAATTTCATTGTGAATAGAAAAAGAAATTATTAATAATAAAGAATAACATTTTTATTAAATAAAAATGGTAAAGGAAATGCTATGTTTGAAAAATTTACTGAAGGTGCTATTAAAGTAATTATGTTAGCACAAGAGGAAGCTAGACGAATGGGTCATAACTTTGTAGGCACTGAGCAATTATTACTTGGTGTAATTGGACAAAGGCATGGGATAGGGGGGCGTGCATTATCACAAATGAGTGTAACATTAAAGAAAACACGAAAAGAAATCGAAAAATACATAGGTCGTGGTACGGGATTCGTTGCGTCTGAAATACCGTTTACTCCACGTGCAAAACGTGTATTAGAAATGTCTATTCATGAAGGTCAAGATCTTGGTGTAAATTATGTTGGAACTGAACATGTTTTATTATCTTTAATAAACGAAGCAGATGGAATTGCAATGCGAACTCTAGATAAATTAAGAGTAAACATACCTAAATTACGACATTTAATCTTAACTTATATTGAGGAACAACAAGAAGATATTTTAAAACCGCCATTAACTGACCAAGAAAAATGGGCTATTGCTAGAGAGAAAGCTGGATTGAAAACACCGGCTTTAGATAATTATACGGAAAATATCACAAAAGACGTTATGAAACAGCGTATCGACCCTGTTATTGGTCGTGATGAAGAAATCAATTCTTTAGTTAAAGTTTTAGGACGTCGTCGAAAAAATAATCCGGTCTTAGTTGGAGAAGCAGGAGTGGGTAAAACAGCTTGTGCTGAAGGGCTTGCTATATTAATGCAAACCATGGACTGTCCGGAATTTTTATTAGAACATGATATACGGTCTCTTAACCTTGGTTCAGTTTTAGCTGGAACAAAATATCGAGGGGAATTTGAAGAACGTATGAAGCATATTATTGATGAAGTTAACCAACATGGAAAAACAATTTTAGTAATTGATGAAATTCATACCTTAGTAGGAGCCGGCGCAGCTGAAGGCGCAGTTGATGCTGCAAATCTTTTAAAACCTTCTTTAGCCCGTGGCACTTTACGTGTTATTGGTGCTACTACTATAGATGAATATCGTCGATATATTGAAAAAGATCCCGCATTAGAGCGAAGATTCCACTCAATTCTTGTGGAAGAACCATCTGTAGAAACAACAATTAAGATTTTACACGGCTTAAAGTCTGAATTTCAACGTCACCATGCTTTAAGTTATAATGACTTAGCTCTTGAAGAAGCTGCAAAACTTTCAAGTAGATTTATTGCAGACCGTAATTTACCTGATAAAGCTATTGATGTTATTGATGAAGCAGGTTCTCGTGTTCGATTACGAAATAATTCATTACCTATGGGTTTACAAAAGTTACTTGTTGAATTACATGAGACTATTAAAGACAAAAATGATGCTATAGGTGAAAATGATTTTGTTACTGCAAAATTATTAGTTGAGCATGAAATAGAAGTTCGTACACATTTACGAATAATGCGATTCGCCTTAACAACTAAAGAAAAATATGCGAAATATGCAAATCCGGATGGGCCGCGTTTTGATGAAGTTACTGAATCCGATATTTCTAAAGTTATTTCTGCATGGACTGGGATTCCAGTAACGAAAATTAATCAGTCAGAAAATGAACGTTTAAAAGTGATGGAAAGTATTCTTCACGAACGACTTATTGGCCAACACCATGCTATTATTGCTGTTTCAAAAGCAGTACGTAGAGCACGAGTGGGGATTCAAGATCCGAAACGACCAATTGCAAGTTTTATCTTTGCCGGTCCAACAGGAGTTGGGAAAACGGAATTAACAAAAGCATTAGCCGAATATATGTTTGATGATGAAAAAAGTCTTATTCGGTTTGATATGTCTGAATTTATGGAAAGACATACCGTTGCAAAACTAATTGGCTCACCACCGGGTTATGTAGGTTTCCAAGATGGAGGACAATTAACCGAAGCAGTAAGACAAAAACCCTATTCGATTGTTTTATTTGATGAAGTTGAAAAAGCACATCCAGATGTTTTTAATTTATTTTTACAAATATTAGACGACGGTCATTTAACCGATTCAAGTGGTAAAGAAGTTAGTTTTAAAAACTGTATTATTGTAATGACAACTAACTTAGGTTCTAGAGTTATTGAAAAAGAATCTCCAGTTCTCTC
>Ga0208671_10000244_pt1 | contig 31785 bp, 28 predicted proteins | sample ColrivemetaGS759_FD_187606 | JGI IMG/M metagenome (GOLD analysis project Ga0208671, IMG submission 187606) | Estuarine microbial communities from the Columbia River estuary - Ebb tide ETM metaG S.759 (SPAdes) (version 2) | ecosystem: Environmental > Aquatic > Marine > Intertidal zone > Estuary ...
TTGTCATGTTCCTTCTTCTGCTCATTGTTGGAAAAGGGTACTACGGAAAGGAGCTATCCCAAAACATTGATAAAACTCAGAAGGAGCTTGATGAAATGACGGCCGATTATGTAGAAGCCAAAGCAAGACTTGAGGAGGAGACAAGACGCTACGAGCTTACTTTGAAAATGGAGCCCAGAGGGCTTAAGGAATCAGAAAGAGATACTAAAGTAATTCGCTTGAAGAAAGAGAATGAGTGAAAGGAAGGACATATATGTGAAAGCCTATCTGGTTTACATTGGATTTGTGATCCTTATGTTCGTTGTGCTGTTTAAAACAGTCTCGATTCAATTTGAAGGAAGATCAAATGTGTTCGCCGGTTCCGATGAAAAAATGCCAGTCAGGACCGTAAAACGAATGCCTCGCAGAGGAGAGATCCTTGATATCCATGGAACACCTCTGGTTACGTCGGTTAGTTTTTACGATATCCATATGGACCCGACTGTCGTTGACAAAAAGATCTTTGATGCGGAAATAACTGATCTGTCTCGTGAACTAGCCAAGGTGTATCCTGACAGAACTCAACGAGAGTACGAGAACTATATTAGGAAAGGCCGAAATCAAGGAAATAGGTATTTACTTATTAGAAAGAAGGTCACTAATGAAGAGAGGAAAAAATTAAAAGAACTACCCATTTTTAAATATGGCCGACTTAAAGGTGGACTCATCGACACTGACGAAAAGATCGAAAGAAAAAGACCGCACAATGAGTTGATGCGAAGAACTCTTGGGTATTGCAAAGAGGAGAATGGAGATACACTGAGAGTCGGAATAGAAGGGGCATTCAATGAATATCTTTCTGGAGAACCAGGTGAAGAGATCGAGCAAAAGATCTCGACAGGATGGAAAAAGACTGGTCAGATCGTGAAAGAAGCTGTTGAAGGAGCAGATGTGGTGACTTCAATTGACAAGGATATCCAGGAGGTGGCAGACGCCGAACTAAAAAGACAGCTTGAAAGTCAGGGAGCGAAGAACGGTTGTGTGATCGTAATGGATGTAAAAACAGGGTTTGTCAAGGCGATTTCAAATCTCACAAAAGGGTCTGACGGTAATTACTACGAGTTGTATAATCATGCCATAGGTACGAAAGAAGTACCGGGATCAACGTTTAAATTGGCTTCACTTATGGCAGCCTTGGAAGATGGAAAGATCAACATTACGGATACCGTAAACGCTGTGGGTGAGTATACTTTTTACGGCAAAACAATGCATGATGCCCTTGAATGGGGATACGGCAGAATCACTATTAAAAGAGCTTTTGAAAAATCGTCAAACGTCATCGCCAAAGTGATCTATGATGCTTATCGAAATGATCCACAGGCATATATCGACAGGTTAGTCTCTTTTGGTTTAGACCAGAAATTGGGAATTGATCTTGAAGGCGAGGCGGATCCGGTAATGTATCGACCAGGCTCTCCAAATTGGTCCAAGATCTCTTTGCCATGGATGTCGGTTGGATATGAATTCCAGCAGACACCATTGCAGACACTTGCCTTTTATAATGCCGTTGCCAACAATGGAACTCTTGTTAAGCCACAATTTGTTCAGGAGATCCGCAGAAGTGGTCAGACGATCAAAACCTTTGCGCCTATTGTACTGAAAGATAATATTTGTTCAGACAATACCCTTACTATTCTTAAGTCCTGTCTTGAAGGGGTAATGAAAGATGGCGGTACTGGTTCTAAATTGACTTCTGCTCAATTTAAGATAGCTGGTAAAACTGGAACTGCCCGAATTTTGAATGAGGATCAGAAGTACGGTCAAAAAGGAGAATGGAAATACCAGGCTTCTTTCGTTGGATACTTCCCTGCTGAAGATCCGATCTATTCATGTATCGTCGTTGTTGCAGCTCCAAGTAAGGATATTTATGGAGCCACCGTATCCGGAACTGTGTTTACAGCAATCGCCAACAAGGTATATGCCACTACTCTGAAATATCACGACGCTGTTAACGAAGGAAAAAGGAAGAAAGATAATGTTCCTTCAGTATTCGCTGGAAACAGTTATGATCTAACCAAAGCTCTGGGAAGACTTCGAGTTCCTTATGCTGTTGCTGAGGAAGGAGAGTGGTTGTATGCAGAAAGCAAGAAAGAGAGAATAGTCTTCAAAAAACGAAATCCGGTAAAGGAACATGTTCCAAATCTTACAGGAATGAGCGCAAAAGACGCCGTATTCCTGATCGAATCTATGGGAATGAGTGCCTATGTGATCGGTTATGGAAAAGTTACCAAACAATCTATTCCTCCGGGAGCATCACTTTTTAAAGGAGGGATAATCGAATTGACATTAGAATGAAAAAACTGAGCGACATATTATATGGTGTGAAGATTATATCCGTTGACGGTGCAACCGACATCGGTGTTCAGGAAATTTGTTTTGATTCACGAAAAACGAAAGAAGGCTCAGTTTTCGTTGCAATAAGAGGTTCTGTTTCTGATGGACATAATTATATCAACTCCGTTATTGAAAGTGGTTGTAAGATCATCGTTGCTGAAGAGAAAGTCGATGTGCCTGATGAGGTAACACTTGTAGTCACGGACGATTCTCAGAGAGCCTTGGCCCTAATGGCGAACAATTTTTTCGATGAACCCTCGTCGAAATTAAAGCTGATCGGTGTAACTGGAACTAACGGTAAAACAACAACAACTACGTTGCTCTTTAATCTATTTACCAAGTTGGGATATCATTGCGGATTACTTTCAACCGTTGTGAATAGAATTGGTTCTGAGGTAATCCCATCTACTCATACAACTCCTGATCCGATCCAGTTGAATGCTTTATTGGCTGAAATGGTAAGTTCAGGTTGTTCCCATGTCTTTATGGAAGTGAGCTCGCATGCAGTACGTCAAAAAAGGATCGATGGCCTGATCTTCGCCGGTGGGGTATTCACGAATATTACGCACGATCATCTTGATTACCATAAAACATTTGCTGAGTATATCCGAGTGAAGAAAAGCTTCTTCGACCATCTTCCTAAGGGAGCTTTTGCTCTGGTGAATGTGGATGATAAGAATGGGGAGGTGATGCTACAAAACACAAAAGCTTCACAGTATTCTTTCGCATTAAAGACCGGAGCAGATTACAAAGGAAAGGTGATCGAAAATCAGTTTTCGGGACTGGTACTAAATATCAATGGGATTGAGGTCTGGACGAAGTTGATCGGTGATTTTAACGCGTATAACCTTCTTGCGGTGTATGGCGTCAGCCAGCTCATGGGGGAGAATTCCACAGAGGTACTTACAGCGCTTAGCACACTTGAGTCGGTGGACGGAAGATTCCAATATATCCAGAGTCCTTCAGGGATAACTGCCATCATCGACTATGCTCACACCCCGGATGCCCTAGAGAATGTACTTAAAACGATCGCAAACATCCGGACTAAGAATGAGACCGTATTTACAGTTGTCGGATGTGGTGGAGATCGTGATAAAGCAAAGAGACCTCAAATGGCAAGTATTGCTTGTAGGATGAGTGATAAAGTGATCCTAACCTCTGATAATCCGAGATCTGAAGAGCCCCAAACGATCATTGACGAAATGATGGAAGGTGTTGGTGGTGAATATTTCAAAAAGACGATCTCTATTCTCGACAGGGCTCAGGCAATTAAGACAGCGGTGTCAATGGCTGAAAAGGGAGATATCATTCTGATTGCTGGAAAGGGTCATGAAAAATACCAGGAGATCAAAGGGGTCAGACATGACTTCGACGATATGAAGATAACCACGGAAATGTTTTTAAAACTGGAGAAATAATGTTGTATTACCTGTTTAATTACCTCGATTCTATTGAATTCCCAGGAGCGGGAGTATTTAATTATATCTCGTTCAGGGCGGGAATGGCATTGATCACTTCACTGATCGTTTCAATTGTTTTTGGAAAGCGGATCATCAACCTTCTTCGCAAACAACAGATCGGTGAAACAGTGAGAGATCTTGGTCTTGCTGGTCAATTGGAGAAGAGTGGAACACCAACGATGGGAGGGATCATCATTTTGAGTTCGATCTTGATTCCAACCCTACTATTCGCAAAGCTGCATAACATTTATGTGATCACTATGATACTTGCGACTGTATGGCTTGGTATCATCGGTTTTCTGGATGATTACATTAAAGTATTTAAAAAGAACAAAGAAGGACTTGCGGGAAAATCGAAGGTTGTTGGACAAATCGGAGTTGGTTTGATCGTGGGATGTATTCTGTACTTCTCCGACGATGTGACTGTTCACAAAAGAGTGGATGCGGATTATAAACTAAAGGCGGATGAAACCTTTGTGACTCTCGAACATGTGCAGGATGAAAGTGATTCACACAAGTGGATCCAGACGGATGATATGACAACAACAATTCCTTTTATCAAAGGAAACGAATTCAATTACAACTGGTTGATCGGCGACTCTAACAAATCATATGGATGGTTATTGTTTATTCCGATCGTGATCTTCATTGTGATTGCAGTGTCAAACGGGGCTAATATGACAGATGGTCTTGATGGTCTTGCGACTGGGACATCAGCCATCATTGGACTTGCCCTTGCTGTTTTGGCGTATGTAAGTTCGCACGCAAAATTCGCGGATTACCTCAATGTAATGTATATCCCTCACGCTGAAGAGCTGGTGATATTTATTGCAGCTTTCGTAGGTGCATGTATTGGTTTCTTGTGGTACAACTCCTTTCCTGCACAGGTGTTCATGGGGGATACTGGGAGTCTGGCTTTAGGAGGGATTATCGCTGTATTCGCAATATCCATCCGAAAAGAATTATTGATCCCTGTATTGTGTGGCGTGTTCCTGATCGAAAATCTTTCGGTCATCATGCAGGTGGGTTATTTCAAATTCACTAAACGAAGATTCGGTGAAGGCCGGCGCATCTTCTTGATGGCCCCATTGCATCACCATTTTCAGAAAAAAGGATTGCATGAAGCGAAGATCGTTTCACGTTTCTGGATCGTAGGAATTCTTTTGGCTGTAGTGACCATTGTAACCTTGAAGTTGAGATAAAATTGGAAGGAAAGGGTAAACATATTGTCATCCTGGGCGCTGGAGAATCTGGCGTTGGTGCTGCTATTCTCGCACTGGAGAAAGGGTGGTATGTGTTTGTCTCAGATAAAGGAAAAGTGAAGCCTTCTTTTGCGAAAGAATTGAATGATCTGAAGGTTGAATGGGAGGAAGGTTCTCATGACGAAGAAAGAATCTTAACTGCAGACCTGGTGATCAAATCTCCTGGTATTCCTGAGACAGCACCTTTGATCAGATCGATCAGACAAAAAGGGATCAAAGTGATCTCCGAGATCGAATTCGCAGGGTATTACACGAAAGCAAAGACGATCTGTATTACCGGTAGCAATGGAAAGACGACAACCACAATGTTGACTCATCACATCTTGAAAAAGGCAGGGTTTGATGTTGGATTGGCAGGAAATGTAGGTCAGAGCCTTGCAAAACAGGTGGCAGAAGGAGATCACGAATATTATGTGTTGGAGCTTAGTTCATTCCAGCTCGATGATATGTTTGATTTCAGAGCAGATATTGCCATTCTGACCAATATAACACCTGACCATCTTGATCGCTATGAATACAAGATGGAAAACTATGTGAATTCCAAGTTCAGGATCCTTCAGAATCAAACAGCTGAAGACTGGTTTATTTACAACTATGATGATCCAATCATTCGAGAAGAACTAACAAAGAGAACTATTCCCGCTCAACAGGCGCCTTTTTCTTTAAAGGAAAAGATCGACAAAGGGGGATACGCAGACAAGCAACAAATAACAATAAACATAAACGAACAACTAACTATGTCAATTCATGATCTGGCTTTGAAGGGTAAGCACAATACCCAGAATTCCCTTGCTTCGGGAATAGCGTCAAGAATTCTAGACATCCGCAAAGAAGTAGTGCGCGAGAGTCTGGAAGATTTTGTAAATGTTGAACATCGCCTCGAATTCGTCGCAAAAGTTCACGGGATTGAATTTATCAATGATTCTAAAGCGACCAATGTCAATTCGACTTGGTTTGCTCTTGAAAGCATGGATAAACCAACCGTTTGGATTGTTGGTGGAGTGGACAAAGGGAATGATTATTCAGACCTGATGGACCTAGTAAGAGAAAAGGTGAAAGCGATCATCTGCCTTGGGGTGGACAATCAAAAGTTGATCGAAACTTTTGGAGGAGCAGTGGAAACTATTCTGGAGGCAAAATCTGCTAATGAAGCAGTTGCTTATGGATACAGACTTGCCAAAAAGGATGAAACAGTTTTGCTTTCTCCTGCATGCGCAAGTTTCGATCTTTTCGAAAATTACGAGGATAGAGGTAACCAGTTTAAGTCCGCAGTAAGATCTCTTTAAGTAGATGATGGAAAAGAAACTGACGTCGCAGCAACAATTGTTGCTTGCCCGACAGGAAGCGCTGCGTGCTGAAAAAGAGAATTCGCTGCGAGCATTGGGCAAAATGTGGGGAATGGATGTCTTCACATGGATCGATCCGTATCCTGGGTCGATCTCAAGTACCATCCATGCCTTTCCTTTCCCTGTGATCTGGTTGGGTAGAAAAGAGGATGTTTTGTCAACTTTTATTGAGGACGAAAGCATTCTTGATCAGATCTCGGCCATCGTGTTGTATGATGCGAATGCATTTACCATTCAAGATCACTGGTTAGACAGGATCGAAAATGTAGTGGGGACAGAAACCATTCAGGATGGAATTGAAATGATCAAATCGTTCAAGGCGCCTCAGACCATTTTACTTTTCTCAACTTCTGGAGAAGGAAAAACGGATTTTAGATCTGATTTTGAAACATACGTCAAGATGACTCAAGGACAATGAAAGAATACTTGAAATATTTAAAAGGGGATGGGGTGATCTGGATCATCACATTGTTGATGCTTGCCTTTTCACTGGTGAGTGTCTATAGTTTTGTGCCGATTCTTGTAAAGATCGAGGGAGGAACGCCTTTTAAATATTTGTTCAAGCATTTTATCTATGTGCTCATTGGGTTGGGCATCATGTACTGGATCCACAAAAAAGATTCAAAGTATGTCGCTCAGCTTTCCAAATTTGGATTTTATCTTGCCGTTGCACTCCTCATCTTTACATTTTTCTTTGGAACTCGCGTTAATGATGCGGGACGCTGGGTTCGTATTCCTTTCATCGGACTAACCTTTCAGTCTTCCGATTTCGCCAAACTTGCACTTATCGTTTATGTTTCACGCACGTTGGTAAAAAAGCAGGAAGTACTGGACAAATGGAAAGAAGGATACTGGCCAGTTATTGCACCGGTTCTCCTGATCTGTGGTTTGATCGTTAAGGATAATTTTTCAACAGCAGCAATCTTGTTTGCAATATCCATGACCGTTCTTTTCATCGGTAGAGTTCCATTTATGAAATTGTTTCTGACTGTTGGAGGAGGGGTCGCTGCCTTGGCAATGATCATTATGATCCACCTTGCAATACCGTCACTTAATCTGCTGCCTCGATATGAAACCTGGGAGAACAGGATCATGAATCGAATGGAGAACGACGACGATGTACTGACGAATGCTCAGTCCCTGAATGCGGAGCTTGCGATTCATCATGGATCATGGATCGGACAGGGAGTTGGAGACGGAAAATTGAAGGAATATCTTCCTGAAGCATACGCAGATTTTTATTATGCCAGTTTTGTTGAAGAATTCGGACTGTTTTCAGCGGTATTCTTAATGTTCCTCTACCTTATTTTATTGTTCAGGATCATTCGAATTGGCCTCAAATCTGATCGTTTATTCGAGACATATACATGTATTGGCATCGGCATCTTATTGTTGTCGCAGGCATCCGTAAATATGTTGGTTTGTACGGGAATCTTCCCGGTAACCGGACAAAACATGCCGTTACTCGCAATGGGAGGATCCGCCTTGATTATGACCTGTGTTTCAATTGGAATCGTGCAAAGCATCGCCTATCGTCAGATGAAGGAAAAAGAAGAAAATGAAGAATCAACGAACGAATTTGCAGTGTCATGAAAATAAGTAGAGTGATCATTTCAGGTGGTGGTACCGGTGGACACATTTTCCCGGCAGTTGCAATTGCAGATGAAATAAAAAGAAGAAACCCAAATGCTGACATATTATTTGTGGGTGCAAAGGGTAAAATGGAGATGGAAAAAGTTCCTGCGGCGGGTTATAGGATCGAAGGACTCACAATTGCAGGTTTTCAGCGAAAACTTACCTTATCCAATTTTCTACTTCCATTTAAGATTGCCGGAAGTATGATGGCGGCAAGGAAAATTGTAAAAGATTTTAAACCGCAGGTGGTTGTTGGAGTTGGAGGTTATGCCAGCGGTCCTACCTTGAAAGCTGCAACCATGCTTGGTATACCAGCATTGATCCAGGAGCAAAATTCATTTCCGGGAAAGACGAATAAATTACTTGCTAAAAATGTAAGATCGATCTGTGTTGCATATGACGGTCTTGATAAATATTTTCCAAAAGAAAAGATCGTTTTAACTGGTAATCCGGTTCGGAAAGAAATGGTTTCGATCGAAGGGAAACGAATGGAGGCATTTGAATTCTATGGATTTGATTCTACAAAACCAACAGTATTGATCATTGGAGGAAGCCTTGGTGCACGGACGTTGAATGAGTCGGTAGTAGATAACTACGATAAACTTGTATCCTCAGGCCTTCAGGTACTGTGGCAATGCGGAAAACTCTATAAATCTGCTCTTGACGATCATTTTAATGGTAGCGAAGCAGATAGCATCAAGAGGGTAATGTTTATTGAGCGAATGGATCTGGCTTATGCGATGGCTGATGTGATCATCTCGAGGGCAGGAGCCATTTCCGTTTCGGAATTATGTCTGATCGGAAAACCAACCATACTGGTTCCGTCTCCAAATGTGGCCGAAGATCATCAGACAAAAAATGCGATGGCATTGGTCAATAAAGATGCAGCGCTGATTGTGAAAGATGTGGATGCGAGAACGACTTTAATGGACACGGCGTTAACATTGATCAAAGATGATGATCGATGTAAAAAATTGTCGGACGAAATACTGAAGTTGGGTAAATCAAATGCAACAATAGAGATCGTTGATGAATTAGAAAAGATAATTGGATAGTGGATTCGAAAAAGCTGGACATATCGCTCGATCAGTTTGACAAGGCCTACTTCATCGGTATTGGAGGGATTGGGATGTCCGCTTTGGCGAGATATTTTCATCATCTTGGATGGAAAGTGGCTGGATATGATAAAACACCATCTGTTTTGACCCATGAATTGGAAGCAGAAGGAATTCAGGTTCATTATGATGACAGGGGTCCATCGGTAGATGCACAATTTCAGGAGATAAGTTCAACTCTCGTTGTTTACACTCCCGCGATCCCAAAGAATCATCGAGAATTGCTTCATTTTCAGCACATCAATGCACAACTTTACAAGAGAAGTGAAGCCTTAGGTTTGATCACAAGAAGCAGTAAAGCAATAGGAGTTGCAGGAACACATGGAAAGACCACTACCAGTTCGTTGCTTGCCCATGTACTTGCATCTTCAAGCATAAAGTGCAATGCTTTTCTTGGAGGGATCGCTTCTAATTTTGATTCCAATCTGGTGTTAGATCAAAGTTCTGAGATCACCGTGATTGAAGCGGATGAATTTGATCGTTCCTTTCTTCGCTTACGACCTTTTGCAACTATAATCACCTCTACTGATCCTGATCACCTGGATATTTACGGTGATGCGTCTTATTTCAGAGAAGGCTTCCAATTATATGCAGACCTTGTAGATCCTGAAGGATTAACTGTTCTTCAAAGCAAACTCGACCTTACGACCAAAGGGGCTCAAAAGCGATATGGCGTTGAGGATCATAGTTCAGATCTTTCGGCGCAAAGATTGCGCTACGAAAATGGACATTTCCTATTTGACGTTTCAATAGGTAATGAAAAATGGAAGGATGTTGAATTGGGTATCCCTGGAATTCATAATACCGAGAATGCATTGGCAGTGATTGCCATGAGTCTGTTTCTTGGAGCGACCGAAAAAGAGATCCGTCATGGACTGAAAACATTCAAAGGGGTAAAGAGAAGATTCGAGTACAAGGTTCGAAAGGATGAGCTGGTTTATATAGATGATTATGCTCATCATCCAACGGAGCTAAAAGCATTGATCGATAGTGTAAAAATGCTTTACCCGAACAAACAGATCACAGGTGTTTTTCAACCTCATTTATTCTCAAGGACAAGAGATTTCTTTGACGGTTTTGTGCAAGAGCTTTCTCGTCTGGATGAGACAATACTAATGCCGATTTATCCGGCTCGTGAAGAGCCTATCTCTGGAATTACAAGTGATGCCTTGCTTGAAAAGATCTATTCAGAGAATAAAAAGATATTGGATCCTCAGGAGGTGATCGATTATCTGGGGAATCGTAAAGAAGGGATCATTCTCACTATTGGAGCGGGAGACATAGATCGAATTGTTGAACCATTAACGAAGCGACTGTTATGAAGAAGTGGATCAGAATAGGCGCTTGGATTCTTTTTAGTGTAGGGGTCGTAGTGGTGCTTTTCCTGGCGAATCAGGAACAAGGAAATAAAATACTTGAAAAACCGGATATATTGATTCATGTAGATGGTGAAAATGCATTTCTCACGGAGGATGAGCTTTTTGCACGCCTCAAGTTCAAAGGGTATATCAAAGAAGGGCAAAAACACGACAAGCTGGATGTTGCGGCTATCGAGTCCTATATCCGAAAGATGTCTGAGGTGAGAGATGTAAGGGTGTTTTCCGGTATTGGAAATACATGGACTATTGATATAAATGTTCGAAAACCGATCGCCAGGATCTTTAACAAATTTGGTGAAAGTTATTACCTCGATGAAGAGGGTGTGATCGTGAATGTTAGTCCGGTGCATACTGCTCGGGTTGTGGTAGTTACGGGGTTTATTCCGGACAGATTAAACAGCGGTGGAGTACCCGAAATTATTAACAACGATTCTTTGATAACTATTAGGAAACTTGATGATGTGTATCGGATTTCCAATTATGTTTGCAAGGATCCCTTAATGCAATCTTTGATAGGGCAGATTCACATGAAAAAGAACGGTGATTTTGTTCTAGTTCCGTTGGTTGGGGATCAAAAGATCATATTTGGAACGGCTCGCACAGACGAGGAGGTCAGGGAAAAATTTGAGAAGTTGAAAATCTTTTATGAGGAGGCAATTCCTTATGAAGGATGGGACAAATATGAAGAGATCGATCTTAAGTATGGGGATCAGATCGTAGGTAAGAAGCGAAAAGGATATAAAGAAGAAATAGAAAATTGATATGTCACAGATTGTAGTAGGTTTAGATATCGGTACGACAAAGATCGCCTGCTTCGTTGGAAGAAAGAACGAGCACGGAAAGATCGAGATCCTTTCAATGGGTAAAAGCGAATCCCTTGGAGTTATGAGGGGTATGGTTTCGAATATTGAAAAAACCGTACAATCGATCCGCATGGCTGTTGAAGAAGCACAGTCTAGAGTGGAAGGACAGTTGAATATCCGCGTTGTCAATGTGGGTATTGCTGGTCAGCACATCAAAAGTTTACAGCATAGAGGGATTCATACCAGAGATAAGTTCGAGGATGAGATCTCACAGACAGATATTGACGCGTTGATCGAAGACATGTATAAGCTTGTGATGCAGCCGGGTGAGGAGATCATTACCGTGCTTCCTCAGGAGTACATCGTTGACAATGAGCAAGGAATAAAGGATCCGATCGGGATGGCAGGAAGACGTCTTGAGGCGAACTTCCATATTATTACCGGACACGTTGGAGCCGTATTGAACATCCACAAGTGTGTGCACAAAGCCGGACTTGAAGTAAAAGAGATCATCCTTGAGCCGATCGCTTCAGCAGAAGCTGTTTTGTCGGATGAAGAGAAGGAAGCCGGTGTAGTATTGGTAGATATCGGTGGTGGTACTACTGATGTAGCGATCTTCCATGAAGGAATTATTCGTCATACGGCGGTGATTCCGTTCGGAGGTAATGTGATCACTGAAGATATTAAGGAAGGATGTTCGATTATGAAGCGTCATGCTGAGGCATTAAAGACGAAGTTTGGATCAGCGCTTGCTTCTGAAAGTCAGGAAAATGAAGTGGTTTGTATTCCTACACTACAGGGTCGTCCGAACAAGGAGATCACGCTAAGAAATCTTTCGAGCATTATTCAGGCTAGAATGGAAGAGATCGTAGAGCTTGTGCATTACGAGATCATCAATTCAGGATACAGTAAGAAATTGATCGGCGGAATCGTCGTAACAGGTGGAGGAGCTCAATTGAAGCATATTTCTCAATTGTTCGAATTCATTACCGGAATGGATACCAGAATCGGTTACCCGAACGAGCACCTTGCAAATAACAATCATATTGAGAACCTGACCAGCCCAATGTTTTCAACGGGTATCGGACTTGTGATGAAAGGCTTTGAATCTTTGGATAAAGCAGGTGCAAAGCAGGAACCTCAGGCAGGAGCTGTAAAAACACACTCAAAGAAAGATAAAGGATCCTTCTTTGAAACCATCATCAAGAAGAGTAAGGAGATCTTCGAGGATGATATTTAAGATTCAAAACAACAATAACAACAATAAAAAAACACGATTTATGGAGTTTGATTTGCCAAAAGATACCAATTCGATCATTAAGGTGATCGGTGTTGGTGGGGGAGGAAGCAATGCAGTGAACCACATGTACGATCAAGGTATCGTAGGGGTTGACTTCATTGTTTGTAACACAGACCGTCAGGCACTGGATATTTCTCCGGTACCTTACAAAATTCAATTAGGTCCAACATTAACAGAAGGACGTGGAGCTGGAGCTATTCCTGAGATCGGAATGAACGCTGCGGTTGAAAACATTGATGAGATCAAGAATTTGTTAAGTAAGGATACGAAAATGGTATTCGTTACTGCCGGAATGGGTGGAGGTACCGGAACAGGTGCTGCACCGGTTATCGCTCAAGTCGCAAAAGAATTAGGAGTTTTGACAGTGGGGATTGTCACAGTTCCTTTTGATTTTGAAGGTAGAAAGCGTCGTCAGCAAGCACAGGACGGATTGGAAAGATTGCGTGAAAGTGTTGATACACTTTTGGTGATCAATAATGAGCGTCTTAGAGAAATTACAGGAAATCTTTCGATCGGTCAGGCATTTGCCATGGCAGATAATGTATTGAGTACTGCGGCAAAAGGAATTGCAGAAGTGATCTCGGTTACTGGTGCGATCAATGTCGATTTCAATGACGTGAATACGGTAATGAAGAACAGTGGAGTAGCTATCATGGGTAGTGCTCAGGCTGAAGGAGAGAACAGAGCAATGGATGCTGTTCAGGAAGCACTTTCTTCTCCGCTATTGAACGATAACGATATCAGTGGTGCTCAATATGTATTGTTGAACATTACTTATGGAGATAAGGAAGTATTGATGGATGAGATCACAACGATCACTGATTACATTCAGGACGAGGCAGGTTCAACTGCAGATGTGATCTGGGGACATGGATATGATCCAACATTAGGCGATAAATTGAGTGTTACTTTGATCGCGACTGGTTTTAAATCAAGTCCGATCACGGGTGGTGAAAAGGCTCCTGAGCGCAAGGTTAGATCGTTGGAAGACGAGTTGAAAAGCGAGATCAAGGCACCTCTTTCTACACCGACACAGGTGAATACATTTGAGGCTGCTACAGAGATCAAGGCACCGATGGATGAGCCATTTATCAAAACGGTGGATGAAGTAAAAACTGAAACAGTTCAGTCTACACCTTCTACTTTTGAATCTTCAACTACTGTTGAGCCTGAGCCTCAGAAAGAGATCAGTTTTGACTGGGAAGTTTCGAATACACCAACAGCAACTTCAGAGCCGGATAAAGAGAACGTAGTGAGACATATGTTGGAAGATGATTTCTCAACACCAACTGCGTCAAACGAGCCAACTCGTCAGGTATTGTCGCCGGAGGAGCAGCAAAGAATTACACAGGAAAGACTTTCAAAGATCCAGGAGTATACTTCTAAATTGAAAAAAGCGGAAGGGATCACTGAATTTGAAAATGAGCCTGCTTTTGTGAGAAGAAACGTTCAGTTGAACATGTCTAATCCAAGTTCAACAGAAAACTATAGCCGCTTCGGTTTATCTGATGATGGTGATTCTACTTCTTTACGTAACAATAACTTCCTTCACGATAACGTAGACTAATGAGTTTCACAGAGAAGATCAATACGGATATTAAAAATGCAATGCTGGCGAAAGAAAAAGAAAAGCTGGCTGCATTAAGAGATATCAAGTCGAAGTTATTATTGGAAGCAACCTCTGGTGCTGGTGATGTTTCAGATGAGACTGCCATGAAGATCTGTATGAAACTACACAAGCAACGTATGGAAACCTATGAGTTGTACAAGCAGCAAGGCAGAGAAGATCTCGCATCGGAAGAATTGTCCCAAGCTCAGGTGATCGAAGCTTATTTGCCGAAGATGTTGTCTGAGGATGAAGTCAGAGCAGAAGTAAAAGCTGCAATTCAACAAACAGGAGCATCCGGTCCTCAAGAGATGGGGAAAGTGATGGGTGTCTTGTCTGGAAAATTGGCTGGCAAAGCGGATGGAAAATTAATAGCGGCTCTTGTCAAGGAAGAGCTTGCAAAATAGGGCTCCCCAAACAGGTCGTAAGATTTGTTTTATTGTTGTAAAACGCGTTCCACTGCAGGGGAACGCGTTTTTTCATTTAACTTTGTGACATGCAAAATGCAGAATTAAAAGAACAGATCGCTGAAACGATCAGATTGTACAATGATAAAGGTTGGTCACCGGCCACATCAACGAACTACTCTTTCAAGGATGATCAAGGAATCATATGGGTGTCTAGGTCGGGAGTAGACAAATCAAAATTTACTTCTTCCGATTTCATTACCGTAAACAATGAAGGAATGGCCACCGGAGACTTCATAGGTGTTAAGCCTTCGGCAGAAACATTGATCCATTGTGTCTTGTATGAGTTGTTCCCAGAAACAAAGGTAATCCTTCATAGTCATTCCGTCTATCCGGTCTTGATCTCTGCAGTTCAATCGGCAAGAGTTTCGTTTAAAGGATACGAGGTTCAGAAGGGATTTGAAGGTCAGACCACTCATGAAGCTATTGTGCAAATCCCCATTTTCGACAATACGCAAAACATGAATGATTTTGCAGCGGTCATGAAAGAGAACAAAGATCTATTAGCCCATTATGCCTTCATTATCCGTAAGCACGGCACCTATGCCTGGGGAAGAAATCTTTTTGAGGCCAAAAGGCATCTTGAGACCCTTGAGTACCTTTGTCAATGTGAATGGATGTTGAATTCGAAATAATCAAAAAATGGCAATTTTATCAATCCCGGAAAAGAATATTGAATTGAGAGATCCTGCTGAGATCAGGTCTTTCTTTAATGAACGTGGCGTTTATTTCGACCAGTGGACATGCGACGTTGTTTTTGATGATACGGCAACACAGGAAGAGATCTTGAAGGCCTATGAAAAAGACCTGAAACCTTTTATGGATCAAGGAGGTTATCAAACAGCTGATGTTATTTCGATCAATAAGTTGACGGAAAATTATGATGCGATCCGTGCCAAGTTCCTCGCTGAGCATACGCACTCTGAGGATGAGATCCGTTTCTTTGTAGATGGACAAGGGTTGTTTTGGTTTAATCTGGAAAACGAACCGGTATTCAATTTACTTTGTCAGAAAGGTGATCTGATCTCTGTTCCCGCAGGAACAAAGCACTGGTTCGATGCTGGAGAAAGTTATCCTTTCGTGAAAGCAATCCGAATCTTTATTGATATGAGTGGATGGGTTCCGCATTACACGGACTCCCGAATTGAATTGAAATTTGAGGATTTTCGTGTTCCGAATTAAAGACAAATAATGTATGCTACATTGACCCCCCAAAGTCGTAAGGGGCTCGTATAGGTTTTTGTAAATTTATATTCGTCTGTATTCGGATGACTGATGTCCGTGTATTGAGCTAGTTGATCCAAATTATCGTTCATTTCTTCATAGGATAATAACTCCTGATCCACATTCATATAATTGAACGGCTTGAAGCCTGCTAGAAAAGAACCTGACAATAGTAAACGATACCTGTTTTTTTCGGATTCCTTTTTAAATAGACGCTGAAGAGAGATCTCAAGACCAGCTTCACCACCATACACAAACCCGGTTTGTTTTTGAGAAGTACGATACGCATGTTCTGAACCGTCATCGTTTTGATCGTTCCAGTTTACTGTTCCATCCCAGTATTTCACATCTGTTTTTGTTCGCATTCTTAAAATTCCAAGCTGAGGCGTCCCAAAAAAGCGAAGTGTCCTGAAATCTTTTCCAGCCATGATCTTAGTTCCGAGTAGGTATTTTTGATATCCGCTTTTATAAGTAGCGTCTGCTGGGTACCAATATCCGTTTTTATAATAATAAATACCAGTACTATTTTCAGAAGCGTAATTTCCCCATAGCGCCTTAAATTCAATGTAAAAAGGTGAGCCAATCACCGGACTTTGGGCGATGGAGAATCCAAGATTCGCAGAGGTCTCCATGTATGGCATAGCATCTTTAAAAGGAGAGTCAATATTGAACTGAAGACCAAATTGAGTCCCCATGAGTGAGCCTTTGCTTTCAGATTGAGATTGTGCGATAAATGGTGTTAAATAAAATGAAATCAACACGAAAAAGAAAAACCTGTTCAAATAATGTCTCATAATAACGCTATATGATCTGCAAAACCTCATATTTATGCCGTTCAAATTTTAGAAATGGATATCTTTGACCCATGCATTCTAGTGGAATAAAATTCATTCTTACAGATATCGAAGGTACAACAACTTCTGTGAAGTTTGTATATGATATTCTTTTCCCTTACTTCAGAAAGAACATCGGGAAATTAAAAGGAATGGTGAATTTGCCAGAAGTTCAAAAGGCATTCAAGCAAACTGTGGAACTAGCTGCTTCACTGGAAAAGAAAAAACTGAATTCCGTTGATGATATAATCAATACCCTTTATCGCTGGAGTGAGGAGGATCGAAAGATCACTCCATTAAAAGCTCTTCAGGGAATTCTTTGGGATGAAGGATATAAGTCAGGAGAAATAAAGGGTCATGTGTATCCAGATGTTCAACCTGCTTTGGAGTCCTGGAAAAATCAAGGAATTGAAATGGGTGTGTTTTCATCGGGCTCGGTAGCTGCTCAGAAATTGATCTTTGGGTACAGTGAAGCTGGTGATCTGACTCCTTATTTCGTTGCTTATTTTGACACCAATACAGGCGGGAAAAGAGAAACTGAAACCTATCCGAAGATCGCTAAAGAATTGGGATATGCACCGAACGAAATGCTCTTTCTATCGGATATCATTGAAGAATTGGAAGCTGCAAATGCTTCAGGAATGCATACCATCCAATTGACTCGTCCAGGTACAGAAGTTAGATGGCCGGATCATGTGAATGACTTTTCAGAAATTACAAAAGCAAACTAAAGCAATGGCAAAATTCAGAACCATCTGGACAACAGAGGATCGATATTTAGAAGTGATTGATCAGCGCAAGTTGCCGCATGAATTCATTACAGTGAAGCTGGAGACGTATGATGAAGCAGAAGAGGCGATCAAAGATATGACCGTAAGAGGCGCACCACTGATCGGAGCGACTGCAGCATATGGGATTTATCTCGCTGTTCGCGAAATGATCGAGGATGAATTGGATGGATCCTTTCTGGATGAGGCCTTCTCTGCTTTACGTGCTTCTCGTCCAACTGCAGTTAATTTGTTCTGGGCGCTAGATCGTATGAGAGAGGCATTGGACAATTGCGATGGAAATTTTCTGGAGACGGCATGGAATACTGCCAATTCGATAGTTGAGGATGATGTTGAAACATGTCGCATGATTGGTGTTCATGGTTTACCAATCATTGAAGAGCTCTCCAAGCGTAAAAGCGGAGAGGTTGTAAATATCCTTACGCATTGCAATGCCGGAATGCTGGGTTGTATCGAATGGGGTACAATCACTTCGCCGATCTATCAGGCGATGGAGAAAGGCATCAAGGTGCACGTTTGGGTGGATGAAACCAGACCGCGCAACCAGGGATCTAATTTGACGGCCTATGAGCTGACTCGTCACGGTGTTCCACATACCTTGATCGTAGATAATGCCGGTGGACATTTAATGCAACATGGCATGGTTGACATGGTCATTGTGGGAACAGATCGTACTACGAGAAATGGGGATGTAGCCAACAAAATTGGAACTTATCTGAAGGCTTTGGCTGCGAACGATAATGGGATTCCATTTTATGTAGCTTTACCATCAACCACACTTGATATGTCGATCAGAGATGGATTAAAAGAAATTCCGATCGAAGAGAGAAATCAGGATGAGGTGCGCTATATGATCGGTAAAGGTCCTTCGGGAGAAATCCAACCGGTTTTGATCTGTCCTGAAACGACTCCTGCGAGCAACTATGGTTTTGACGTTACTCCGTCAAGATTGGTCACAGCGATTATTACTGATCGTGGAATCTGTGCTGCCAGTGAGGAGGGTTTACTTACTTTATATCCGGAGTATAAATAGAAGTGTTTTACACCTCTCTTTCCATCAGGTAAGCAGCAAGTCCTTTGAGCATCATTTTCTGTGAATCATTGACGCTGATCTGATCAAGGGCAGTCATAGCGAATTGATAATGTCTTTGCATTTCGGCCTCGCAGGCTAAACGAGCTCCGGTGATCTCATATAATTCTTTTGTACGAGTTACTTTTAGCTCAAGATCGTCAAGAGTACTCAATTGCTTTAAAACCTCCTTTTGCGAGAGATCCGCTAAGGCGATACCCTTTAGATTTAACAATGTCTTTTTATTTGAAATGACATCTCCTCCCACTTGCTTTCCAAACTTTTCAGGGTCAGCATAGAGATCCAGGATGTCGTCTTTGATCTGAAAAGCGATGCCGATATGTTGACCAAAATCATAGATCAATTTCCTGTCTTGTTCGGAAGCATTGGCAAGAATAGCTCCCAATTCTAATGCACAACCAAGTAACACCGAAGTTTTCAAACGGATCATTTCGATGTATTCCTCCTCGGTAACATCTGACCTGGATTCAAAATCCATATCCATTTGTTGTCCCTCACATACTTCTATTGCGGTTCTGTTGAACAGCTCCATGAGCTCAGCCAAATGTTCACTACCCTGCTGACAGATCAATTGATAGGCCTTCACAAAAAGTACATCACCAGACAGGATCCCAATGTTTTGATTCCACTTTTCATGAACCGTAGCTTTACCTCGTCGAAGAGGAGCCTCGTCCATAATGTCATCATGGATCAATGTGAAATTGTGAAAGACTTCAATTGCAGTTGCTGCTTTGATCACCTTCACTTTTTCAAGTCCGAAAAGTTCAGCGCCTAAAAGGGTTAGCACAGGACGTAAGCGTTTACCGCCTAGTGCCATGAAGTATCTTAGCGGAGCATACAAATTGTCCGGACTGAGTGGAAGATCGATCGCTTCAATTTCCTTTTCGATCAGTTCCGTGTATGCGCTAAGTTCTTTCATTATTTTTTGATCAGATTCATCAAATAGTTGCCGTATCCACTTTTAACAAGCGGTTGGGCAATTTGTTTCAATTGCTGTGCATTAATGAACCCATTCCTGTATGCGATCTCTTCAATACAACCGATCTTCAAACCTTGACGCTCTTCGATCACCTGAACAAATTGACCAGCCTGCATTAAAGAAGTAAATGTACCGGTATCCAACCATGCAGTTCCTCTGTCAAGCACGGCTACTTTAAGTTTCCCTTGACGAAGATACTCTGCATTTACATCAGTGATCTCGTATTCTCCACGCGCTGATGGTTTTAAATTCTTAGCAATATCAACAACGCTATTGTCGTAAAAATACAAACCGGGAACAGCGTAATTTGATTTTGGATTCTTCGGTTTTTCTTCAATGGAAACTGCATTCATTTCCTCATCGAACTCTACAACCCCATATCGTTCAGGATCGCTAACGTGATAGGCATATACAACTCCTCCATCCGGATGATTATTCTCCCGAAGTAGGTGATTCATTCCTACGCCATAAAAGATATTGTCTCCAAGGATCAGAGCCACTTTTTCTTTGCCGATAAACTCTTCCCCGATTACAAATGCTTGTGCCAGTCCGTTAGGAACTTCCTGCAATGCATAAGTGAATTCACATCCCAATTGACTTCCATCACCAAGTAGTTTTTCAAAATGAGGAAGGTCATGTGGAGTAGATATGATCAAGATTTCTCTGATACCTGCGCTCATCAAGATACTCAGCGGATAATAGATCATCGGCTTATCATAGATGGGCATCAATTGTTTGGAAACAGCAAGCGTTAAAGGATGTAAACGGGTGCCGGAGCCGCCAGCTAATATAATTCCTTTCATGAGGTCAGGTTAATTAGTTTTCGTCATCGCCAAACTCGAGTTCGCTCCAGTCGATCTCGCTTTCTTCATTGTATGCTTCGAAGTAAGGTTCTTCAAAGGATTTTGTGGTGATGATCTTTTCAAGTGATAGTAACAAGGATGGTAGCAATAACAGGTTAGTGATCATTGCAAAAAGTAGTGTAATTGAAACAAGTAATCCTAACGCCTGAGTTCCTCCAAATTGCGAGAAAGTGAATACCGAGAATCCACAGAACAGAATGATCGAGGTATAGAACATACCAAGTCCCGATTCTCGAAGTGCAAGGATCACACATTGTTTGAGATCCCATTGCTTACTTTTCAATTCTTGCCTGTATTTCGCCAGATAATGGATCGTATCATCCACCGAAATACCAAATGCGATGGAGAAAACCAAAAGGGTAGATGGTTTCAACGGGATACCGAACCACCCCATGATACCTCCGGTAAATAGTAGAGGAAGCATGTTCGGGATCATTGAAATAACAACCATTCGCCAGCTTCTGAATAACAATGCCATCAAAACACCAATGATCAAAACAGCAAACATCAAACTGGTGATCAGGTTCTGTACAAGATACTGTGTTCCTTCTGAGGCAACCACAGAAGTCCCTGTTAAGGTAATATCATAGTATTCTTTGTCTATGGCAGTGCGAAGCTGATCACTGAAGTTTTCTTTTTGATAATAGCTCTTTACGAGTTCGGGGTCACTATCGAATTTGAACTGCAGATCTTCATTCCCATTCGCGATAACAGCCGTAAGGCTATTATAGATTGCCGGATTACGTTCAAGTATCGAATCAACATAAGTTAAGTTCCCTTTCGATACCTTCTTGAAATACTTTTCAAGATCCGGTTTTTCAGGGTTCATGATCGTATCAATGCGATAGCGAATGGTTTTTACTTTATCTGCGATCTCATATGAACCAAGGTCTTTCATTTGGCATCTTACACGCAACGTTGTATTACTAGTATCAACAAGTTCCTTTGCTGTAACACCACCACCATTCGCATTGGTCATATTGAAATTGTCCAGATACTTCTTCAATCTTGATTTGTCTCGATTGGAGATCAGGGTATAACGATCAGGGTCATTTCCGTAGTACGCCATGTTGATTACCTTAATGAAATCAACGACGGACAGACTTTTTGAAAAAAGTGAATCTTCTTTGAAAACACCTTGAACCTGTTCGATCTTTTCAAGGGAAGACCTTTTCATTAATCGACCTCTTTCCTTGTAATTGATCATTACTTCGAAAGGTATTGCTCCTCCAAAGTTCTTTTCAATGAATTGAACATCAGTTAGGATCTTGTCGCCTTCAGGAAGATCGCCGGTAAGATTCCCTGTCGCTTTGATCTGATAAAGACCCATAAAACAAACAACCGCAATGACTGCGGATACAACATAAACCCATGTTCGCTTTTTACTGGTAATGAAAACCAGTGTTTCGATCAGTCCGGAAGCCATTCGTCTGTCCAGATGCTTAAGATGTCTTTGCTTTGGAGCTTTTGAGAATGAAGCAAAAATAGGAAGCAAACATATCGATAAGAAGAACACCATAATAATATTCAACGCAGCAGTCTGGCCAAATTCGATCAACTTATCAGAACCCGTGAAAGCGAAGGTCAAGAAACCTACAGCCGTAGTAAAATTCGTCAAAAATGTTGCTAGTCCAATTTTTTGGATCACTCGAGAAAGAGCCTTCAGTTTATTGCCATGATCTTTAACCTCCTGATGGAATTTAGTGAGCAGGAAAATACAGTTTGGTATTCCAATCACGATCATCAAAGGCGGGATCAAGGCCATCAAAATGGTCAGGTGATAGCCAAAGAAGGCCATACTTCCCATTGCCCAGATTACGGCAATGATCACCACTGATCCACAGATCAGAACAACTCTGAACGATCTGAAGAAAAGATAAAGAAGGATCGAAGTAACCAGGAAAGAAAGTCCAATGAAAACAAACATCTCTCCCTGAATTCTCTTCGCGATCTGTACACGTAAATGCGGTAGACCGGCAAAATGGAATTCTCCGAAATAAGGTTTGTAAGAACTGGCAAGATTTTCAATATCAGCAACGACGTTCCACTTCTTTTGATCGGATAAAAATCGCTCCTCAATAGCAACCATCATTAATGATACATTGGTTGTGTCATTGTATAACATGTGATTGTAAATAGGATTTCGTCGGATCTCTTCCTTGATCTCCTTGATCGATTTTTCCTGATAGGTTACATCCGAAAATATTCGCTGAGATTCAAATTTATTCTCTTCAATATTATTCTTTATGGTAAAAAGGGTTGCTTCTGAAATGATCGATTCAACACCATCGAATGTGAGAATGGAATCACCTAACTCTTTCCACTTTAAGAAATTTTGTTCAGTATACAGTGAATCGGTTTGAATCGCGATAACAAGCGTAGCACCGTCTTCGCCGAACATTTCTTTGAACTTCGTATAATTTCTTGTCGTACTGGAATCTTTTGGAAGTATGATCCCATGTTTATTTTCCAGCTTTAATGCAGTGATTGCATAATACCCAAAGAAAACGGTCATCAAAGTAATCACCCCAATGATAAAAAATCGATTTCTAAGAATAATATTAGCGATGGATTGCCACATTTACTTCCGATTGAAGGCTACAAAAGTAATCAAAATAAAGGAGAACCTTAGGGTTTCAGGTCATTAGAAAGCCATTCAAAAAATTCTCTTTGCCAAAGCAATCCATTTTGTGGACTCATGACCCAGTGTCCTTCTGTTGGGAAATACAGATACTTACTTTTCAAACCAAGAAGTTTTGCAGCTTGAAATGCTTGCATACCCTCACTTTCAGGCACTCTGAAGTCCATTCCGCCATGAATGACCATGATCGGTGTATTCCAGTTCTGTACGTATCTGTGAGGACTGAATTTTTCGTAGTTTTCCTTATTAACATCCAACCAATAAGGGCCTCCTTGATCCCAGTCGGCAAAGAACAATTCTTCGGTTGTTCCATACCAGCTTTCAAGGTTGAAAAGACCGCAATGTGAGATGAATGTTTTGAATCTGTTCTCGTGAATTCCAGCCAGCATGTAGACTGAATACCCTCCATAAGAGGCCCCAACTGCGCCAATTCTGTCTTTGTCGACATATGACAGTTTAGCTGCTTCATCTGTTGCCGTGAGATAATCTTGCATGGCTTGTCCACCCCAGTCTTTAGAGATGGCATCATTCCATTCCTGACCGAATCCAGGCAAGCCTCTTCTGTTAGGTGCAATTACGACATATCCCTGTGACGCCATTAGTGCAAGATTCCATCGGTAAGAGAAGAACTGACTCAATGCGCTTTGAGGTCCGCCTTGACAATAAAGCAGGGCAGGATGTTTTTTGGTTTTATCCATATTTGGTGGCTGAACCATCCAAACAAGCATCTTTTTACCATCAGTTGTCGTTACCCAGGTCTCTTCAACTGTTGGTAGGACAACATCTTTCAGTAAATCCTCATTGACATTTGTTAATCTGGTTTCAACACCTTTTTTGACAGTTATTTTAAATAGATCTGTAGGGGCAATCATTGATTGTCTTCCCACAACTAAAACATCTCCATAAATAGACATGGATACATGATCGTATTGTCCTTTGGTTAGCTGCCTGATTTTACCATTTGATATGGTCACTTCAAAGATCTGTTCTGTACCATTGATTGGGGCAATAAAATAGATTTTTGAACCGTCCGTATTCCACAAATACGATCCAACTGTAACATCGATGCCAGCAGTAAGATTGACATCTTTTCCGTCCACGCCTCTGATCATCAGGTTATTTTTATCGGCTTCAAACCCATCTCTTTGCATAGCCGTCCAAGCCATGATTCCTTTTGAAGAAAAGGAAGGATTGTTATCATAACCCTTATTGTCAGGAGTGAGATTCGTTGTCGCACCTGTTTCTATGTCGTAGCTGTATAGATCACTGTTCGTACTTCTTGCAAACTCGATCCCTTTCTTTTTCTTAGAAGTATAGATGATCTTTTTGCCGTCAATCGAAAACGTGAATTGTTCAGCGCCTCCAAATGGAGGTAAGATCCCATCATAAGGCTCATTCAAAAGGATGTCTTTCCCTATCGGATCAACGATGGTTTTATTGTTTTCTGAACGCACGGGATGAAGGAACAAATGTCTTGATTTGTAATCATCAAAATGATCCCAGTGTCTGTACATCAGATCGTCCTCGATCCTAGCATTCGCTTTTGGAAGATCAGCGTATTTGTCTTGTGCGGTATTTTTGGTTTTAATTGCCTGAATAGTGATCAATTGATTTTCATCATTTGAAAGTTTAAATCCCTCAATCTCTACATCCGAACTGAAAGAGGAAACCATTGTTTTATTGGCTCCTGTCACGTCCATTTTATAAATCTGAATACCACCGGTTTCTGCGGTCATGAACCAGACCATGTTGTTCCTGCCCCATTGAGCCTCCATTTCCGAGAAAGGGGTGTTAGTGATCTGTGACTGTGAAGCTGTTTTAAGATCAATTAGGAAAAGATCGGTATTCCCTTTATTGGCATCCATGTCAAAAGTTCGCAATGAATAAAGGACCTTCGTACCATCTGGAGAAATGGTCCCGCCGGATAATCTTTTTAGTTTCCACAGAAGCTCAGGGGTAAAGACATTTTGTGCGATCGAGGATAGGGATATAGCGAAAACAGCCAATCCAAGGAAAAATATTTTCATTCCGTTTATTTAAGGTATGTGAAGATACAAATTTCGTGGTACTCAGCGGTTTTGAACCATTGTTTTCTTCGACCTTTTACGTAACGATGAAAGTAGCAGTAGAATAATTACAGACAGCAAAACCATTGAAGAAGTATAGAGTAGGTTATCGCTCAATGCTACATCTTTCATGGACATGAAGACAAATGAATTTACTGCAATAAGAATGATAAAAATCAAACGCTGAAAAATTCGTATTCCTTTCATTGTTAATCGATTGATGAAAGAAAAATAGGAAAAGAAATTCAGAATTCCAAGTCAATCAATAATAGATCTCCATTAAAATAGGTTTTGAAGAACCTTTGATCATTTCATCTATTTCTGGGAAAAAATTCTCGGAGAGCATTGGACATCCTAGACTATTACATATAGGATATGATTGTTCATCATCAGGTACACAGGAGTATCTGTGTAGCACCACAGCTCTTTCAAATGCCTTGTTATTTGTTGGTTCTAGTCCGTGTAACTTATAGCTTCTCCCGAAATTTCCAAAGTATGCACTTCCGATCTTGTAAATACCAAGAGAAGAGCAGTAGCTGTTCGGGATATTACTAAAGATCAAACTGTCGGATGAAGTAGCTTCTGAACCACTACCATGTGTAGTCAGCCCCTTTTTAATGATTTCCCCTGATTTAAGATCAACAACGAAAAAACGTTTAGTGCCTGAATGGATGCGCATATCGATCAAAAAAGCGAACTGCTCTTGGTATTCCCGATGAGTTTTTAGGAAATCATTCAATTCTGCAGTGTGCTCTCGAATACGTTCAAAAATGGGGATTGAATCATTCCCTTCATCCAGAGAAATGGCCAGCGAATCAGGAGGGTATTTCTTTGAAGTTGCTGAATAGCACGAGTGCAGACCTAGGAATGAAAGCGCAAAAACGAAGACAAATTTCATGGATCTAATTTTGAATAAAATTCAATGGATCCAAAAAGTAACAACTTGTTTTAGAAATTCTTCTGATCCAGAATTACAGCCATTTGATTTCGCAATTTCTGAGCCTCCAGAGCAGCGATTTCTGCGAAATCCTTACCCGAGGATGCGTAAATTATCCCTCGTGAAGAGTTCACAAGAAGACCACAGTCTATATTCCATCCGTACTGGCAGACATCCTCCAGAGAACCTCCTTGAGCTCCGACTCCCGGTACGAGGAAAAAATGATCGGGCACTAAATTTCTAACCTCTCCAATGCCTTCTGCTCTTGTTGCACCGACAACGAACATTAGATTATCTTTTGTTCCCCAGTCAGTGGATTTTTTAAGAACATGCTTGAATAGTTCTTCGCCTTTTTCATCGCGAATCATCTGAAAGTCAAGTGCTCCCTTATTTGAAGTAAGGGCAAGCAGGATTACCCATTTATTTTCGAATTCAAGGAATGGTGTAACACTGTCTTCACCCATATATGGTGCGACAGTTACTGAATCGCAGTTTAGGTAATCAAAAAATGCCTTTGCGTAGTATGTTGAAGTATTCCCGATATCGCCTCTTTTCGCGTCTGCGATAGTGAAGATATCTTTCGGAATATAATCGATGGTTTTTTTCAGTGATTCCCATCCTTTTGGACCATAGCATTCGTAGAATGCGATATTTGGTTTGTAAGCAACAGCATAATCCTTGGTTGCATCAATGATGGCTTTGTTGAATTCAAAAATTGGATCCTCAGTATCCAATAAATGAGCTGGGATTTTTGAAAGATCTGTATCCAAGCCGACACATAAAAATGATCTCTTTATTCTGATCTGATCAATGAGTTGTTGCCTTGTCATATGATTGCCTCTTGTCCTTTTAGTTTTTCAGCGTTCTCCGCAAGTTTCAATGCATCGATCATTTCGGAAATATCTCCGTTCATGAATGAGCTCAAATTGTAGATGGTCTTGTTGATCCTATGATCGGTGATCCTTCCCTGAGGATAGTTGTAAGTTCTGATCTTTGCAGATCGGTCTCCGGTTGATACAAGTGTTTTTCGCTGAGCCGCTCTTTCACTGTGGACGCGGTCAAGCTCCATTTGATAAAGTCTTGAACGCAAAACAGAAATAGCTTTTTCCAGGTTTTTGTGCTGCGAACGTCCATCCTGACATTCAACAACAAGACCTGTTGGAATATGGGTCAATCGTATGGCAGATTCTGTCTTGTTGATATGCTGACCACCCGCACCTGACGCCCTAAAGGTGTCTTTTCTAACATCGTTCATGTCCAGCTCGAAGTCAACTTCTTCTGCTTCAGGCAACACGGCTACAGTTATCGCGGATGTATGCACTCGTCCTTGTGACTCCGTCTCAGGAACCCTTTGTACACGGTGCACCCCGGATTCAAACTTTAGCATTCCATAGACACCTGCTCCTGTAACTTCTATTGCGATTTCTTTATATCCTTTTACAGAACCTTCAGACGAGTTGATCACTTCGTACTGCCAGCCCAGCTCTTTAAAGAACATGGTATACATCCTAAAGCAGTCTTCAACGAAGATACATGCCTCATCACCACCTGTACCGGCACGTAATTCCAATATGGCATTCTTGTCATCTTCAGGATCTTTCGGGATCAATAATAGTTTGATATCCTCTTCCATTATCGGCCTTCTTGACTCAAGTTCTTCGATCTCAGACTTGGCCATTTCCCTCATTTCAGGGTCGGTTTCAGTTTCAAGTAGAGCACGGGCACTTTCTATATTCCCGAGGAGGTTCTTGTATTCTTTATAAACACCATCGATCTCTTCAAGATCCTTATACTCCTTATTTAACTTCACATAACGTGTCATGTCCGAAATAATATCCGGATCGACAATCATTTTACCGACCTCCACAAAGCGAAAATGAATTGCTTCAAGTTTTTTTAGCAGATCAGTCATTGGATTCAGTTGTAAGTAAATTCCCCATAAGGAGAACGGATGGTTAATTTTTTACCTTGATTGGTTTCAACTCTTCCGACGATTTGAGCATCGATGTTGAAGGATTTTGAAATGGCTATGATCTTTTCCGCTAACTCAGGAGAAACATAGATTTCCATGCGGTGACCCATGTTAAATACCTTGTACATCTCACTCCATTCTGTATTTGATTCTTCCTGGATCAATTTGAATAGAGGTGGAACCGGAAACAAATTGTCTTTGATCACATGAACATCGTCCACGAAATGCAATACTTTCGTTTGTGCACCTCCTGAACAATGAACCATTCCATGGATATTTTTTCTGTGTTCGTCAAGGATCTTTTTAATTACAGGTGCATAAGTTCTTGTCGGAGAAAGTACCAATTTACCTGCATCGATCGGACTATTTTCGATCTGATCAGTCAATTTTTTCGAACCGGAATACACGAGCTCCTCAGGGACAGAAGGGTCGAAGCTTTCAGGGAATTCAACCGCCAATGAATGGTCAAAAACGTCGTGTCTCGCTGAAGTCAATCCATTAGACCCCATTCCACCATTGTATTCAGTCTCATAGGTTGCCTGACCAAATGATGCGAGTCCGACGATGACATCACCACCCTGGATGGTATGGTTAGAAATCACATCTTCTTTTTTCATTCTGCAAACAACCGTTGAATCAACGATAATTGTACGCACAAGATCACCGACATCTGCAGTTTCTCCTCCAGTTGAATAGATCCCAATTCCTTGTTCTCTCAAGGTGCCTAGTAATTCTTCCGTACCGTTGATGATGGCAGAGATCACTTCTCCGGGAACAAGGTTTTTGTTTCGTCCGATGGTTGACGATAGAAGGATGTTATCTGTTGCTCCAACACACAGTAGATCATCGATGTTCATGATCAGCGCATCTTGAGCAATTCCTTTCCAAACAGAAATGTCTCCTGTTTTTTTCCAGTACATGTAAGCAAGAGAAGATTTTGTACCCGCTCCATCTGCATGCATGACAATGCAATATTGATCATCTCCGGTTAAATGATCCGGAACGATCTTACAAAATGCCTTCGGAAAAAGACCCTTGTCAACATTTTTAATTGCATTGTGGACGTCTTCCTTGCCTGCTGAAACACCACGAAGATTGTATCGAGTATCTGCCATCTGATTTTGAAAAGGCAAAGATAGGACAAATCTGTTTTGCGGGTTGTATTAATTCTGACGAAAAGACCTAATTAAGGAAGGTAGGTGGCTTTCTGATCAATCGTTCGTGTTAAATTTTCTTCCGATTGAACAGGAACTTGAGATACTGTGAAAATAGCCTTCACATGAACTGTCCAACTGTTATCTGGATTTTTTTTACCACTGATGTACCCGTCAAGGATATCTTTTGAGTCTTGAAATAATAACCCACCCGATAGATAGTATTTGAAATTAATGTTCTTAAGCTGATCGCCCGTCAACTCAAAATTTGGTTCACTTGTTTTTATATCAAAAGAAAAAGAGTGCTCATTATTACTGCAACCAATAGATGTATCACTATAACTATGGGAATAATTGAATGTTGTTAAATTATTTTTTTGCGAATACGAAGCATTGATTGAAGGAATGGGTTTATTATTAACCTGAGGATCCATAATAATAACTTGATCCTCCGTCAATACTTCCAATATTCTTTTTGTGTATTTGTAAATGCCCTTTTTATCGATCGTGAGTTCATAATATCCATCGGATGTGCCTCCAACATTAGGAAGTAGCATGTTACCAGATTTTGTCCATTTTACTGTTGTGAAATCGACTTCACCGATTAGATCATTAGGAACTTTTAGCTCAGTGGTGTTAATTTCTCCGTCTTTATGGTGGATTATAAATTCTGTCAGGTTTACTTCTTCAATCGTGAGTGATACGCTCCAACTACTATCTGGGCTTACATAGCCAGGAAGTTTTTTTGTTGAAATTTGATTGGGTTCTGTATTGTATGATTGTTCGGTATGATCAAATATGGAGGTTTCATTAGTCGTAGAATCAACTTTTTCGTTAATTGAATTACATGAATTTAAAAGATAAAGAGGCACTATAAGAAAAAGAAATCTCATGCCTTTGGGAGGCAAAGACAGTGCCATTAATCACATTTTCCGATTTGCCAAGTAACACCAACTGCCAATTCAGGTTCTAAACCATAGAAGAGATCTTTATCCACCTGAGGATCAAAATTATCTATGTCAAGGCTGAAGTAATAAGGTAGTCGAATCCCATAGTAAAATGTTGAGCGACCTCCAATCCGAATGGTGTGATACAATTCTGGGGACACGCAACTTGTAAGGTGCGTATTGTACCTTAACATTCTGACATTACCATAATTGGTAATTGAATGATACCAGGCACTAGTTTCGACACTAGTTAATCCAATTTTCGCATTAAGATTAAAACGAATTCCGTGTACGACGCTGAACTCATGATAATATCCTAGTCCTAATTGAACTCCAATCGATCGCCCAGTGTTATCATAAGTGATCAGATGGTAGTTACCCGAAGTGTCTTGGAAATCTTTATCTACATTGTAATAAGGCGAATCTACTCTGTTTCCCGCGTACAGAATTGAGGTATCATATTCCACATATGTACTACCGTAGGATCCACCAAAAATACCTGCTGACCAGATGAATTTTTCTTTGAATACCTTTTGATAATGGACGGTGAAGTTCAGGTTTTCGAACCTTGTTCCTATTTCCACTCCGATTCGTTGTTGAGAAAACAAGGTAGACGAAAATGCTAAAAAGAACAGAAAGATCAGTCGTTTCATAGCAGGCGTATTTCCAATAGAACGATCAAAGAGTACAAATTATTTTTGAGAGGAATAAGATTCTTTGAATGAATGAACCAGCTGTTTGATTTTCCGCTGAATATCCTTATCCAGGAATTGGTCAGAATCTTTCGTATTCCTCACATCTGAATTTTTGAAATACTCATAGAATAGACATGCCGTGGCAAATGTTCCTTTTCGATTTGGATGAGCGTTGTCACCATCGTATAAATTGATCTTATTCTCAAGATGTTTCCAAAGCTTTCCTACCGGAATAACTTCCGCATTGATCATCCGGCCAAGTCGAACATATTGTTGGTGCAATGCTTCTTCCATGCCATCTACCTCTTTGTATTTCCATGTTGCAAAAAGATAGATCTGACCTTCCGGATTTTTTTTTCTAATCTCCAGCGCCCAACGTTTACCATTCTCGAAAAACTCCGCAGGTTTGAAAATAGGACCTGAGCTAAATTCTTGTAAGATGACCTTGTCCCACAACTCGCTACTAAATTGAGACCTTGTATCGCTATCATTCAAATGGATCGAAAGATGGTATTTGCCTTTTGCCGCTCTGGTGATGTAGTGATCTTTCGGCTTTTCCCCATTTCCAATCAGATCAGAAAGGTGTTGATCGACTCCCTTGTTTCGGTAAGTATAACTGTTTCCAATAAATAGGATCTTTTCTTTTTGGTCCTCCATTTTCTTTGGTTCTTTTTCCATGAAATTGAAAAAAGAGAAGGCGATAGAAACGGAAAGCAATATAAAAGGGAACCCAAATTTCATTGATTCATTTCTTAAAAATGAAAACTAAAGTTAATAAAAAAAGCCCCCGTTTGGAGGCGTTTATTCGATAGATTTTTTTATTCAATACAAAACCGTATTGCCAATTCTA
>Ga0208671_10000250_pt1 | contig 31031 bp, 33 predicted proteins | sample ColrivemetaGS759_FD_187606 | JGI IMG/M metagenome (GOLD analysis project Ga0208671, IMG submission 187606) | Estuarine microbial communities from the Columbia River estuary - Ebb tide ETM metaG S.759 (SPAdes) (version 2) | ecosystem: Environmental > Aquatic > Marine > Intertidal zone > Estuary ...
GATGTATTACACCTTTAGGTATTTTAACATCAATTCCAGTGACTAGAGGAATAGGTAATTCATTATCATATTGGAATCTCCAATCTGAATCCTCTAACACCTCTATAGTTCTATCTTCGTTATCTGCATGCCACTTATATAAATGCTCAGGAAATTCTGGACTAAAGTGTCTAATAACTGTATTTTCATTAATGACTTCCTCGGTAAATGGTAAAGTTTGATCTTCAATCATTTTAACAACATGTTCAGTTGTCATCTTATTGCATTTACATTCAGCACATTTACATTCTTTTACCATGGTTGATCGCTACTTAAACCTAATTGTTTTCCAAAAAGAGTAGGACCATAGCATGCCCAAAAACCTGCTTTCATTGGATCCATTTTTTCCATTTTATCACAACCATGTCTAGCCCAAAAGTTTGCAGCTGGACCAGGTTCTCCATTTTTAATGGTTGACTTAGGATCTCCCCACTCTACTTTCTTTGCAATAACGTTTCCCTCTTTGTCAGTTCTACCTGAATTTCGATAAACAATAAACTTTTTATTACCTCCTCTAGATGGTGTATCTAATTTAACTTTAATAGTATTTCCACCTTGTGGAGTATAAACTGCTGGTTTTCCAACTTCTAGGTTTTTAGCCATCCAACCAGAAGGTCCTTTCAAGATAACATTTCCTTTATCCCAGTATTGTTTAACCTCTTCAAATAGTTCGCTGTAAGCGTCTGAACCCAGTCTAAAAAATGAATTAGTTAAATCTAATCCTTCTTCAATGTGGGCATTAAGAGCTGGTGAAACGTTCTTAAAATCTTCAAATGTCTTTATAAATCTCATATAGTATATATTAAGATAAAATTAGGCTGTTTAAAAATTGATCTTGATATCGTAGTAGTGCAAGTTCTTTAGCTTTTGCTTCTAGTTCTATATCTAGATCCATACCATATGTTTCTATTTTTTCATATACATAATCCGCATGTGCTCTGATAATTGAACTACTATCTTCGTGTAATTTTTTAGCACTAGAGTAATGGCATAGTTGACGAACATTAGAAGGCCATGTTTTAGCTGCAAGTTGCAGAGCTTCTTTTTCTGGCATAGGGTCTTCGTAACAACGATGGTGATGATAGTCAAATGTAGTTGGAGCACCGCACATTTCCCAAATATCGTATAAATCCTGTACAGAATATTGTGCTGGTTTGTCATCGTTTTCGAGAACTAACCGACTTTTTGAAGAATCGTTTAGAAGTTGAAAGTTTTTTGCAAATCGTTTCTTAGTGGCTTCTTTGTCTTCATATGTACCACCTACGTGTATATTAATAGCAGAGTATTGAGTTCTTGGTAAACCCATTAGATCCATTATTTCGCCATGTTGATTTAATTCACTAACTGATTTTGCAACTAGTGTGTCATTTGGACTTGCTAATACATTGAATGGACCTGGGTGAAAAGTCAACCGTTGGTCATATTTTTTAGCCAGAGTACCTGCACCTTTAAGTAAATTACAAATAGTATTATAATTAGGAAGATCTTTGAGTTTATACTCGGACATCCAAGGAAACATAGAACTAGACATACGATACAATGTAACGTCATTAGTATAATTCCATTTGATAATTTCGATCATATCACGAATATTCTTTTCCGCAAGTTCACCGGCATATTGAATGCCCTTTGCTTGAAAAGTTTTCTTAATCATTTTACGACTAACTTGAATGCCGTGGCTTTCGCCAAGCGTTAAGTTAATACAACAATATCCATAGTTAGCTGCCATTATAGTATTTTATATTTATTTTTAATAAAGTTTATTGCTCGCTCTGCTTCACATGCTTCTTCGAGTGTCATTACATCAAGATCTTGAAATAATAGACCTGTTCCCGTGTTTACAAAGATTAATTCTCCAACTCTTTCTACTGAAAAAACTTCATGAACTGTCATTTGTTCTAGGTAAATAATCCTAGATGTGTTTAGGATTCGATCAATTCTTTCTTGATGAGAAATCATCCTCGTAGTGTTTTTATAATTCCTACAATAAATCGTGCGGTTGGAATAGGCCAAATCAACGTGGTAAAAATTCGTTCAAACATTGTGAATCTCATTTCTTCATGTTCTTCTCCTAGATGATTAATCAATAAATCATATAAAAGATTAAATAGGACTCCTGCTGCGAGATAGATTATAATATATTGTATCATATTACCATTGCTTTTCGTAAGTATACCAATGATCTGCTGAAGCGCAATCGATGAGTGCTTTTTCCATAATCGTAATGATATCTCGAGCTGTCATCAAATTTACCTGTGCATTAATCCACATTTCAGCCAGTAAGTTACTACCGTAGTTTCCTTCAAATTTGAGCATGGCATAATTATACATACCACTTACCATTCGATCAATGATTTGATCTGTGTCGCTTGCTCGACTACCAACGATCCATCGTCCATCAATAAGATTTGAATCTTCGAGTTCTTGAAGAAGTTCATTTTTATCAGTCATCATAAAATGAGTATCAAGAAATGTTTTAAGATGTGCATGGCTTTCTGAAGTTAGAATAGTTGAACAACCTGCTATGATACCGTTACATGTTACGTCATTTGCGTTGAAAGTGAAATCTTTTTTCATGAATATAAAATTAGTGTTTGTTTTAATTATAATACTAATATAAGCATTATTTCTGAGACTAAAAAACTTTTTACGATTATTTTTAAATTATTTTAAAAATCAGTATCTAATATAAGAGTTGCGATCCCAATATTAAACACTGGGATAGATTTAAAATCTGGAACGTGCATTGATCCACTTATCCATATGTTTTTCCATACGTGGTATGATACTAGACCATATCCAAAAACTGGAATCTTATTTCTATCCTGACTGTGTGCGGAATGTCCACCTCCCATGCCAACATCTAGCAATATTCTAGAATTAGCCAAAAGATAATATTTTCCTATGGTTCCACCAAATACGTTAGTATATGCTAAACCATTAGCAACTGTTCTATTAAATGTAGTTGGATTGGTTCCACGAACGTCCCATCCTACTGATATTTTGTGTTTAACAACTTGACCTCGACCAGAAGTTCCAGATTGCATGTGTATAGGAGAAGCATACATTCCTACAAATACCATAAGACCCTTATTAGGATATCTAAGTGGTTTATATTTTTTAAGTTCATAATGCATTCCTGATTTTTGATGCTTAACTGTAAAATTTGGACAATGATCTCTATTAATAAATTGAGATTGTGCATTGAACGCAACCAACATCATCATTCCAACTAAAATCCTTTTCATAGGTTGTTTACATTTATAGGACTAATATAAACAAAAAACCCGAGACTAAAAAATCTCGGGTTCATTTATTTTAAAATAATTTTAAATATAGTCTTCAGCGAATGAGTCGTCAATATCAACTTCTTCTCCTAAACTTCCAAACTCTTCTGGATTTCCCCATTCTTGAATAGCTGAATATAGGAATCTATGAATTTCTTCAGAGAGATCTGACTCTACCCAAACATTACCATCATAGGTATAGAGTTCATCTCCATTATCGTGTTCTGAGTAACGATACTTAATTTCTTCGCCATTTATTTCGACAACACCTTGCCATGTTGTTAACTGATACTTGATGTATGCTTCTTTTACTACTTTGATTTTTGCCATAATTTATTTCCAAAAAAGTTGAACTGCGATTAAAACGAATGAAAGAATTAATGAAATGAGAGTTTTAGTATTAATGCCTTCTCCCAAAAAGAAACTTGTCATGATTGCAAATGCAACCATTCCAACTGAGAATCCTATGAATCGACCTGGCCAAACTAAACCATTATTGTATTCAGCAATAAAGCGGGTTGCAGTTATAAACAGATAACTGATGAGAGTTCCGCCGATGATTGAAACTAATATTTGATTTTTTCTAAATACAGGCCATAAAAATTGACCATTAGTTTGAAACCACGTTAACGCTTGTCCAATTGCATAAAATAAAATACCGTATAATAATCCTCTCATTAGAATAATTGGCTTGCGGTCGTAGTTAAATGAGATATAAAACTTGCACGATGGTGATCAGTTGCACCACTCTCTTTAATTGCTTTAATGTGTTGTGCAGTTCCATATCCCTTATTTGAATTCCAACCATACGATTCCAATCCTTCGATCTCGCTCAATTCTTTCATTACAGAATCTCTCTCAGTTTTTGCAAGAATAGATGCAGCAGCGATGTTAATATACTTATTATCTCCACCAACTACGCATACGAATGGAACACCATTAAAACCATGAAATTGATCACCGTCAATTGTAATAAAATCAAAAAGAGTCTTTTTATTAACTTCATGTAAGCATGTTTCCATACCCTTTAAGGTAGCCCTTAAAATGTTAGTAGATTCTATTTGATCAACGTCAATGTGCTCTACATGATACGATATAGCATTCTCGAGAACTATTTGGCGAGCTTCTGCTCTCTCCTTTTCGTTTAAGATTTTAGAATCCTTAATCAATGGGTGTTGAAAGTTTGGAGGCATAATACATGCTGCTACAGTAACTGGGCCTGCTAAGGCTCCTCGACCTGCTTCATCAACACCAACCTCTAAAAGATTTGAGTTTTCGTGATAAGTGCTCTTAAGTAAAATTTGAGTGGACATAAATAAATCTTTGAGTATTATACCCAAAGATTTATTTTAGTTTCCTTATTTTTCGTTATCCAACTTCCATCTGTCATAACGATCTACAACATCTTGAAGAATCTTGGCTCTAACGATATCTTTATTTGTGAACTTATGATGACCAACGCCCCTAATGCCCATCATTAATTCGGTAAAAGCTTCAAGGCCAATATTGTTTTTTGCAATATCATATTGGCTTACGTCACCAGTAACAATAACTTTAGAATCTTTACCCATACGAGTAACAAATAACATTAACTGTTTAAAGGTTGCATTTTGTGCTTCATCGAGAATCATTAACGCATCATCATATGTATCTCCACGCATAAATGCTAAAGGCTTGAACTGAATAACCTCAGATTCAACTAATTTTTCAGTTAACGCTGGGCCAATGATCTTGCTCATGTTTGAAAGATAAGATTGCATATATGGATCGATCTTATCTTTAATATCTCCTGGTAAGAATCCTAACTTTTCACCAGCCTCTTGAATAGGCTTACATAGGATTACATTTTTTATTTTCTTTTCTGAAAGAAGTTTAAGTGCAACATAACATGCCGTATAAGTTTTAGAAGTTCCAGCGGGACCAGAGCAAAATGTTATGTCGTTATTTAATATTTGATGTACGTATTGTTGTTGTGATTGTCTGAGTTGAGTTTTAATATTTTCAGAGGTAATGTTAATTTTCTTTGGACTAACTCTCTGTGTTCTGTTTTCAGATCCTTTATTCATATATTAACTGTGTTTATATAATTAATCGCCTGACATTATGACAAGCTCTTTTAGTTTCATTAGTTTATCACACTTTTCGTATTCTTCAAGTTCTTCAAAATAATCAACTAAGATGTCAATGAATTTTGAGCGCTGGCCAATACCGTGCTGTATCTCGATAATATCATTACCTTCTTTGAATACAACAAAGCGATTAACTGTCTTAGTAAAATTTCTAGTGATTGTGTAGTAAGATGATCTCATCAAAGAATCTCTGTCCTCACCTAAAATATCTTCCATCTTAATTTCTTTTTTTTGCAAGAGTATCTTTTGATACTTTACAATGTATATATTAATACCACTACTAAATTGTTGTAGAAATTGGTAAAAATGTTATAATGATATTATATTCTGAAATCAGTCTTGATTTCTAAATTTTTGCTCAACGTATTTTGCATTTTGCATCATTTCACGTTTAGCAACGGAAGGTTTGGTGTATTCTTGTTTTTCTCTTAAGATCTTATTTTGTTTAGTCTTATTAGTTTTTCTTTTAAAAAGACTAAGTGCCTTTTCGATATTTCCATTTTTAACTTCTATTCTTAACATCTTATTTTATCGATGATTTTTTTAATATTATAGCACTTTTCGTATTCTTCACTTTCTACGAAATATTGAATGACATTATTCAATGCTTGTAATTTTTCTTCTGGTGGTGTGTTACTATTGATCGCTTTGTCTTGTTCATTCATTAGGGTATTATATATTATCTCCATCATGGTATGTCGAGATGACTCTCTTAAACCATGGAATGAATCTTCACCATAATCCGAATCAAAATCATTTAAATCATACATTCTGTAGATCCTTAATTTTTTTAACAAGATCTAATTGATCTTCGTTTAATTGTACGCTAGCAGTTCTTAATTTAACCATCATATTACCGTACGTTTCATTATTATATATTGGCATTCCCATTCCTGTTATTCTTAAGATCTTTCCATCATATGAATTTTGAGGAACTATGAAATTAACTTTGTTGACGGGTGTTTCTATTTCAAATTTACCACCGAGTAACATATCATAAAAAGGAAGTGTATAGTCAATCCAGATGTCACTTCCGTTTACGATTAAATTTGGATCTAATAAGATTTGCATAATTATAATGGCATCTCCATTAGGTGCACTAGAATTAACAGGATGTGGTCTTCCTTTACCCCTCACCCTTAACTTAGCTCCGTTTGTAATTCCTTTTGGAATACTAATATTAAATGATTCTGTTCCAGTTTCAATATACTTAGTAGTTCCATAATAAACTTCTTCTAGAGTTAAATTAACTCGAATTGTTACATCAGGTCCTTTAGCGCTTTGATTAAACGCATTGTTGAACATCTCTGAAAAGTTACCACCAAATTGATTAAACATTTGATCCCATCCAGATGGTGCTTTGAAACCTATTCGCACATCATATTGATCTCTTTTCTGAGGATCACTAAGATTTTCGTAAGCTTCTGTTATTTTCTTAAACGTAGCTTCATCACCTCCTTTATCAGGGTGATGCTGCTTCACTAGGTTTCTATAGGATTTCTTTATTTCATCCTGTGAAGCCTCGTGGTTTACGCCCAAGAGTTGATAGTAATTCACGTATTACTTATTTAAGGATTCGCGCACATCTTTAAGTAATCTAGCTTTCTTACGCTCAGTTACTCCTTGATTTACAGTTCTCTTTTCTTCGTTTTCCATAACTTTTGCAATGCGCTCAAGAGCATTTGCAATTCTATTTAATGTTTCGTCTGTCATTATGCCGATACTATTTTAATATTATATTATATATCTGTGGGATGTTTCTTAAAAAGAAAAGGGCCGCTAAGGCCCTTATTTAAAATAAATCTAAAACTTTTTTTAGATCTGCACATTTTTCATATTCTTCAAGATCTTCAAAATAGATTAAAGTTTCTTTGACAATTTCTTGAATAACTTCTGGATTTTGCGTCGCCTGTGGATCAATACCATACAATTTGATTGCTTCATAGTTTGCTCGAGCCAATCGATCTTTCATTTTTTCTAAGTGAGCTTCTTTTTTAGGATCAAACTTAGGAGTTTCTTCTTGTTCGTAAAAATCTTCAAATTCTTCCATGTGTTTCTTATTTAATTATAAAGTAAATATAACCAATTCCAACGACCTGTGAAAATTTATTTACAATTATTTTCAATCTAAATTAACCTTTATTGATCTAGATTTAATCTCATCGATTTGAGATTGAATTGAATTATCTCTTAAAGATACTTCGTACTGCATGCCAACATTCTTTTCATGATTAAGGTCGCTCATCTTATTTACATATTGAGAATATCTATGGTTGACGTAATCAAATCCTAAGAATTTAAAATGTAATAGTTTTAAAGGTTCATCATTAAATGTATCTAATCTTTCGTGCAACATTTTCCATCTTCCCCATGCATGCCCTTTATATTCACCAAGTGGTCTAATACTTTCTGGAATAGGATGATAATATTTTCCTAAATCAATGTTTGGATCTAACTCATGAGCGCCTTCAACCCATTCAAGGTCATTAATCAAATTTATGTTAACGATTGATGGTTTCACATACCATGGATTTGGTTCTCCATAACCTACATATTGATGTAAAAGATTTGGAAATTCTATTGGGTTTGGGAATCCATCTGAAACCATTTGAAATCCAGCGGGAAAGAATACACTATGATCTGTATGTTGAGATAAGAAACCCCTAAGATCATTATGAAATATAAATTCATCACAATCTGCTAAAATTATAAAATCTGCGCTTCCTTTAGCATGTTGAATACTCCTTTGTTTTAATTCAATATGAACATAGTCATTGAATTTACCATTAGTTTCAAAGGGAACAACTTCAATTTCTACTTTTTCTTTGAAGGTCTCGATGATCTCTCTCGATCCATCAGTTGACATGTTATCATAAATGATTATCTTATCACAAAACTGAGAATAGTGTCTTAGAAAGAATGGAAGCATTAACTCCTCATTCCATACGATAACATATGCCCAAAGTTTCATAGAATTGGCATGTTAGACATTTTAAGCATTACGTTGATTGTTGCTTGTACATCTTTTTCACAATATTCCTTAATGTCTTCAAGTTGATTATTCCAATAACATCCTGAAACCTCTTCTGCTCGCATAGCATCTTTAGGAGATGGAATATCGAATACTCCACATACCAAATCTAATGTAGCGCTACTCATACCTCCAAACTTCCAAATTTCATAGGTATCTACTAAACAATTTTCCCATGGTTTTTGTTTTTGAAAATGAAATTGAGTAGGTGGAATTATGCCATTGATTAGAGATCGTCTGACGATCCATGGCATATCAAATTTCTTGATGTTATGTCCTACTAATTGAACGGATGGGTTCTTAGAAAAAATAGCTGACATAATTTTTAAGAATTCTTCTAATAATTCTTTTTCATTATCACCATAAAATGATCTGATGTTAGAAGTATATGGTAGTCCAATTTCATCAAACTTAACCTGACCGATTGTGATTACGATTATTTTACTAAACTCTGAATGAATAGCTGCACAATCTTCATACATTTCTTGGTCACTAAGATTTGCCTTATGAGATTCATACAATCTAATGGAATCTGCCTTCCTAGACCATAGCTCAACCATGTGAGAAGATCCATTCTTTTTGAAGTCTTTATAGTCTTTAAACTGAGTTGCTGTTTCAATATCTATAAACAGCATGTTTTTAAATTCTGCTTGAGTATACATTAATAGTTTCTTAGTTCCTTTTCGGTGTTTGCTATATTATAACTTGATACTGGATATCTTACACTATGACCATCTGTGTTAGCAGTCATAGTATACCATGCTTGTCCATAAATTTTTGTTAGTTTTTCGCTTTTATCAACTATCTTACCGAACATAACTGAACCTGCGAACACAAAGAAATATTCATCACCTATCTTTGGTGATTTAACTTTGATTGTTGGTGGTAATTTCTTTTTTGCCATATAGTATTATATATGACAATTCCAAAAAGTTTAAAATTTTTATAGTTCGTTCCAAGTAGAGTGTAAACGAACTTCTCTAATTCTGGTATACGTATCGTAATTTACTGTAACCTCTAAAAATCCGCCTGAAATCGATTCAGGCAGATCCTTAGGATTAATCCAATATGGTGTTGGCATATCTATTCTACCATTTACGTAATCGAACATTGCATCTACATCCATGTGATGAACATAGATTTTAATTTGCATGCATTTCATGTCAGGATATCCCATAGTTTTATTTATTATGAGTGTGGATACGGAGGTCTCCAACTCTTTTTTAGTGTTGTGTGTTCAGCTAAATTAATTAGATCAGTTATTTTAACGACTGGATCAATGGCGTTTTGTTCAAAGTGATCGATCATTTCAGCATCAGTAAGTTCCCTACCGATTTCTTTAGTCATTTTATCTATTTCTCTGATCATTATTTCGTATTGTCCATTGTGATTATTAATATCTGATACTCCTGTATTTTTATTACACAGAGTACAAAATACTGGACTTGGAGTTAAGAAACCATATTTACATTTTACCTTGCCTCTAACTGGAAACTTTCCACATCCTTTACCATCTTCAATATACTTATTCCAATCTTGTTTATATGGCCAGTCCTCCCAGTGTACAAAGTTTCCAAGTTCAATCCAAGCCGCAGTTAACTTTACTTGCCATGCTTTGATTTCAGCTTGACCCCAGTCTGGATGACCCTTGTGTTCAGTTGGATTTCCATTTTCATCATAATGTTCAGTTAATGGAAATACTCTTTTTTCATAGAATCTACTCATCTTTCTTAAATGAGGTGGATTGCAATAATCTCTTTCTTTAAGAACATAAAATCTATCACCGGTTGATGCTATTCTATCAATATTATCTTCTTTAATCCAACCCATATAGTACATTCTATGATCATTATCATCTAAATATCTTCTATATTGAATTTGATCAATGTCTGGGTTTTCTTCAAGAAGAGTAATACTATTTTGAATCCAATTTTGACTAATACCTGCTACATTTCCAGGAATATGGATCCAATCACCTTCGATAAAGAAACTATATTCATATTCTTTACTAAGTTCATTCAATCTATTAATTCCTCCACCTGGACCTAGATTTACGTCTGATTTTCTGATTGTAAATTGAACTCTATCAGAATACGTATCAACTGCCCAATCTAATACCTTATCAATATCTGGATTTGAAATGTTTACCCAAATAAACCATTCGAATTTTCCACCTTTATAATTATCAATGAAAGAACTAATAGTATCTTTAAGAGCAAGATCTCTATTCTCAGTACTGTGTGTTAGCGTACAGACGCAAAAATTATTAATCATTCTAATTGTATTTTATTTATAGTGTCCTCCACCGAGCCATAGAACAAAAGATCTTCTTGTTCCTCTTAGTACTGGTTTTACAGAATGTAGTAAATAACTTGGAAAGATAACGACGTTACCTGCACCTCTTGGAGCAACTAATACATTTTTATCTAAACTAGATCCTCCTTGCCAAAAGCATAAATCTCCGCCAACGTATTCATCTGAATCTGATAATTGAACAGTGATTGAAACTTTTCTAATTGAAAGATCTCCTCTGCCAATATCCTGGTGCCAGTCATATTTACCTTGATCTGTTTCATAGTATTCTGTATACTGAATTGCTTCAGGTGCAGTATGTAAATCAAAGTTCCACATCTCTTTATTTGCATGATCAGCCAATCCAATTAGCTTTTCATATAACCACATCCACTCTTCTGTTTGTGGAATCCACTTAATCTTTGATTTTCTATCGTCTGACATTCCACCCTGTGTAGAAGCTACTTCAAAGGGTAACGTTGCAACTTGAGTATAAACCTTATTTAATTCTTCAGGAGTAAATCCTTGATCAAACCAATAATAATCCATTGCATTATTTTGTGGCGATTCAAATGCTGGTACTTTCATATTCTTTTTGTTTAATTTCTTCTTGTTTTTTTTCGTTATATGTTACGTTTGCAACTCCTTCTCCTTCTCCATAAATGGATTCTGTTAAAATTGGATAGTGTGGATTTGCTTCATATGCCCAATCATGAATTCCAAGTTCTTCGAACCTAGCTTTAATGGCCTCATTATAGTGCGCAGCAATCGTTCTAACTCTACGCTGAATGTCTGCTCTTGAAAGATCATGCGTATTTCTTCCGCTTGCATTATTATATAGGAATTGAATGTAGCTTAATTTAGGAATCTTACAAATCTTAGATTTTAAGAACGTTCTTACCACTAATTCATAATCGTCTGCAATTGTAAGAGTTCTATTATGACCTCCAATTTCAAAGTATGTGGTTCTTCTCCAAGCACGAATGTGATTAGGAACACCGACAATGTGGCGAATAGTTTTAGGGTTAATGTTATGTTGATTTGCAACAGCTAACATCATTCCGTTATATTCTTCTTCTCTGTAATTTCCATAACCTAATGCAAAACCTGGACCATATCGCTGCGGTTCCCAGTTTTCATTTACCTCAGCAGTATCTCCAAAGAAGAAACCACAATCAGGATGCGCCTGTGCTGCGTTATGTAGATCTTGTGCGCATGATTCTACTAATAGATCATCGTGATCTAACTCGGCTAAGATATAACCTCTTGCCATTGTACATGCTCTCCACTTAACTTCACCTATACAACCTCCACTTTTTTCTCTAAAATCAAATACTCTAACTCTAGGATCGAGTTTTGCGATTTCTTCTGCAATTTTAAGTGTTTTACCACCATCGCTAGAATCATTAACAAGAACCCATTCCCAATTTGAATATGTTTGACGAGCAACAGATCTATAAGTATCCCATAGTTTCATGCCAGTATTATAAATTGGCGTATAGAAAGAAATCATGCTTTCATCGTTAAGAGTAGTTGGATCTAGCATAGCGCTCATTGCAACTGAATACGCCATTTGACCTGCATTCTTTAATTCAAACTCTTTTTCTGGAATATTAACCCATTTTCTACGGTATTGTAATGGCATACTTCCTAATTCAGGAAATGCCATCCAACTTTCTCCTACTGTTATAATAGAATCTGGTTCGAATTCTCCTAGAATTTGTGCAATATTAGAATCGTCTTCCAAATATTTTACATTTAATTCGTCTGCTTCGTAATCCAAATATTGAACTGATCTTAAATCAGGTTGACCTTCACCAATATATAACACCTTAGGTACCTTAGGTGATGCCTGTTTCTCTAAAAAGTTATAATGACTAAGAACTATATTATGCCAGTTGATTACATTAGAACCACTGTCGTACACTGCTTGAATAAAGTGTCCGTCTGCTGCATAGCTAGATCCAAATTCAAATGTATCTAAAAGAGATCTTTTGAAAATGATTTGTGCAATATCAGTTTTTTGGAAACCTGTATTTTCAGGAGTTGCTTCGCGAATATCTAATCTCGTAAAATCACGACCGTTAACCCATTGTGAAACGATGTGCATTTCAATACCTTCTTCTCCTAAGAAGTTTGATGCATGTTGATAAAAATCTTCGTGTAAGATATTATCATCATCTAGAAAATAGAACCATTCATTTCTATTTTCAAATCCTCTCATTAACTCTGTTGTCTGCGGATATAATAGTCCACCGTCGCCTGCTTTAACAAAGTGCAGTTTAGTTGATTCGTTTGAAAGAGTTGAAAGTAACTCTGCATCGATATCCTTTAATGGAGCAGTGTCAAAAACAACATGCCATGTTACGTTAATATTTTCGTTTAAATTAGAGAATACTGAATCTCTAACGGTTACCAGGTTGTTAGGTCTGGTGCATCTTGTGATAATGTTTAAATTATGAATCATTTATCTTTATATTAATTATTCTACGTCAAAGAAGAATAGGTGGAAGAATCGTGCGTTTTCGATTGCATCTCCGAAGTATCCTGTCGCTGCGTGTAAATTTGATGAATTAAAAATTACTAGTCTATTGTAAACGTTACCTACGTCATCAACTTTTTCAAATTGAGTTTTATCGTAGAAATTCATATCGGCACTTAATCCTTTAAAAGTATCATAGTAACCTTGTTCGTTTCTTTCTTCTTTTGTAAAACCACGAAGTCCCGTAACTTTACTCTTATATAGAGCAGTTCCTGTTTCAACAGGTGCGTTTGGAGTTAAATAGACCATTGCTGCGTATTGTTGAGAATCTACGTGATATACAATAGGTTGATCCGCTGTGCAAAATTGAAAAACACCATTTGCATAATTAGGATGGTTCCAATTTACAATTTTACGACCCATGATTTGTTCTAATCTTTCTTTAGTACCTTCTAAAATATATTTAGATTGAGATCTTTGACCTTTGTGATAACCTGAAGGTTGATATTGTAAAGAATACATTGCATAATTTCTAACCATATCAGGATCTGCATAAAAATTATCCACTACGATAATATCTTTATGTAATTGACCGTATCCGGATTTAAAAACAATCCATTGATTAAATGAAACTTCAGTTGAAGAAATATCAACCTCATTTGACATTTTAACTTCGACGATGTTATTCATTAATTCAAACGGTAATGAGATTTCAAATCCTAACATATCACCAATTACTGGATAATATTCTATAACGTCCGTTCTTTGATAAAAGAAAGGATTTAATGAAACACCATTAATTAGAATATCCTCAACGGTGTTAATAGTGGATCCAATCCAACCCTTCAACAAATAAGTTTCTTCTTGTTTAATTACAGAATCAACATTCATAAATAGACCAGGAACACTGGTCTGATGCGTGTGTATCATATGCTTTGACCTTTTTTGTTTATTATATTAAAAGTTTGAAAATAGTTTATAGATGAATCATCCATATTATGTTAATATTATATTATATTCTATATATTCATAAAAAAAGGGACCCATTTGGATCCCTTTTCTTTTTAAAATATTAAACTATTATCTACTTCTTGGAGGTGGAGAGCCGCCGCCGTCGCCCGTGAACGTTATACTAGTAACTCTACCGCCTGATACATAAATAGAGTGTTCACCACTTGTTAAACTACCGGTAAATCCTGTAATTGTACCTGTTTTACCTTGTGGACCTCTTGCACCTTGTGGACCAGTTGCGCCAGTTGGACCAGTTGGACCAGTTGGACCGTATCCAGTTGGACCCGCGGCACCTAATGGACCTGCTGCACCCTGTGCACCTTTATTACCTTGTGGACCTTGTGGACCTGTTGGACCGGTTGGACCTGCAGCACCTGCAGCACCACCGCCGCCAGGACCTCCAGTTGAACCTTGATATCCTCTAGGACCTGTTGGTGAAGCACCAGTAGGACCAGTAGGACCTACATAACCTTGTGGACCTATAGGTGATGGACCTGTAGCACCTTGAGCACCTTGAGAACCTTGTGGACCTCTTGGACCAGTTGGTCTAGCACCACCTGAACCTGTTCCTCCTTGTGGACCTCTTGGACCTGTACCTCCAATAGGAGCACTTCCAGTAAAACCTCTTGGACCTGTAGGACCTGGACCACCTTGATAACCTGTTGGAGAACTACCCTGTGGACCTTGAGCACCAACTGGACCTACTGGACCTGTTGGACCTGTAGGTTGTGGACCTAATCCACCTGCAGCGCCTTGTGGACCTCTTGGACCTGTTGGACCTGTTGGTCTATCTCCTCCTGGACCGACTGGACCTGTAGGACCAGTATCACCTTTAAAACCTGTTCTAATAGCACCAGCAGGACCTTGTGGACCTGTAGCACCAGTTGGACCTATAAATCCAGTATACGTACCTCCTTGAGCACCTTGAGCACCTTTAGCACCTTGAGCGCCTTGAGCACCAAATGGGCTAGGACCAGTATCACCAGTACCTCCTATAAAACCAATTGGACCAGTTGGACCAGTTGGTTGAGCACCTTTAGCACCTTGAGCACCTTGAGGACCTCTTGGACCTGTTGGACCAGTTACAATAATACCTTTAGGACCAATTCCACCTGTGGCACCTTGAGCACCCTTTAAACCTGGTGTATATCTACCTTGAGCACCTGTATCACCGTCAGCTCCAGTATTTCCAATAAAACCAGTTGGATTAGCACCAATAACACCCTGTGAACCTTGATAACCTCTTGGGCCTGTTGGACCAGTTGGAGAAGCTCCTCTAGGACCTGAACCACCTGTAGCACCTTGAGCACCCTTTAAACCAGGTGTATATCTACCTTGAGCACCCGTAGCACCCTGAGCACCTGTAACACCTATGAATCCAGTAGGACTATCACCAACTCCACCTTGATCACCTTGAGGACCTCTTGGACCTGGAGCTCCAGTTACTACGATACCTTTAGGACCAATTCCACCTGTAGCACCTTGAGCACCTTTAGCTCCTGGATTATATGAACCTTGAGCACCTTGATCACCTTTAAGACCTGTAGCACCTTGATAACCAATAGGACTATCACCAACTACACCTTGAGCACCTTGTGCACCTTTAGCACCAGTTGGACCCGTTGGAGTATCTCCTTTTGGACCAACTGCACCATCTGCGCCAGTAAATCCTTTAGGACCAGTTGGTCTATCTCCATCAAGACCTGTAACTCCTTGGAAACCCATAAATCCATCAGGACCTACTGGACTTGAACCTACATCACCTTGGAAACCTCTTTCTCCTTGTGGACCTCTTTCTCCAGTTGGAGCAGCACCTTGTGGACCTTGTACGCCTTCTGGTCCAATTGGACTTGCACCAACTAGACCTTGATTACCTTGATCTCCTTTAGCTCCAATAACACCTGCGTCACCTTGGAAACCTCTATTAGTACCACCTTGGTAACCCATGAAACCTTGTGGTCCCATTGGTCTATCACCAGCTGGACCTTGTGCTCCATTAGCACCTTGGAAACCTCTATCACCTACACCGCCTTGAGTACCTTGGTTACCTTTGAAACCTTGGAAACCTTGGAAACCTCTGATTCCTTGATTTCCTTGGAAACCTTGGTTTCCATCGAATGCCGGATAATTAGAAGTTACGAAGTTCCTTTCATGTAATATACCTTGGGAGCCTCCGATACTTGTTCCTGTATTTAATTTAGCCATTTGTTTTAATTTTTATTTTATAATATAATTTTATCCGTCGATTTGACCATTTGTCACAGTCCACACGCCGCCAAACTGATCAGTAAATTGACCATTTGCTCCTGAAGTTGTTACTGTATTACCAGTATATCCAGTTGCACCTCTAGCACCTGTTGGACCTGTTGGACCGGTTGGACCCGTTGGACCGGCAACTCCAGGACCAGTAGGACCTACTTTACCAGCATTACCAACAAAACCAGTAGGACCTACATAACCTCTAGCACCTTGAGCACCTCTTGGAGAAGTACCTGCATTACCTTGAGGACCTCTTGCACCAATTGGACCAGTATAACCTGTTGGACCAGTGGCACCTTGTGGACCACCACTTCCTGTAGAACCTTGAGGACCTCTTGCACCTACACCACCAGTTGGACCAGTAGCACCTTTTAAACCAATATAACCAGTATAACCCGCAGCACCTTGAGCACCTTGAGTACCTGCAGCACCAGTAGGACCTTTATAACCAACAGCACCTTGAGCACCTTGTGGACCTGTAGGACCTGTAAAACCAGTAACACCTGTACCACCCTGTGGACCTCTTGGACCACCACCTCCAGTAGCACCTGTCCAACCTTTAGTACCTTGTGGACCTCTTACACCTTGAGCACCTTGAGAACCTTGGCTACCTGTAGTACCCTGTACACCGATATAACCTAAAGGACCTTTAGCACCTTGAGCACCTTGAGTACCTGCAGCACCTTGAGCACCTTGAGCACCTTGAGAACCTAATAATCCTTGTGGACCAGTACCAGGTTGAGAACCTTGAACACCTTGAGCACCTTGTGGACCTCTTGGACCATCACCTCCAGTAGGACCAGTATAACCCGTATCGCCACCGATTCCAATATAACCCGTATATCCTTTAGTGCCCTGTGGACCTGTCGCACCTTGTGGACCTCTTGGACCAGTTCCTCCTGTTCCACCTTGAGGACCTTGACCTCCTGTTACACCTATAAATCCAGTGTAACCAACTGCACCAGTACCACCTTGTGGACCTTGACTTGCTGCAGAACCTTGAGTACCTTGATTACCAGTATCACCAGCAATACCTTGTGCACCATCAGCACCTTTAGCACCTTGTGGACCTCTATTTCCTTGTGGACCTCTTGGACCAGTAGCACCAGTAGCACCAACTGAACCTTGAATACCAACATAACCAACTACACCAGTAGTACCTTGTACACCTTGAGCACCTGCAGTACCTTGTGCACCTTGAGAACCTGTGTCTCCTTTAGCACCTTGTGCACCATCAGCACCTTTAGCACCTTGAGTACCTACTAAACCTTGAGGACCTCTAATACCTGTCGCACCAGTAGCACCAACTGCACCTTGAATACCGTTATATCCTTGTGCACCTTGAGAACCTTGTGGACCTTTTGAAGCTGCGCTACCTTGTGCACCTTGAGGACCTATGTCTCCTTTAGCACCTTGAGCACCATCAGCTCCTTTAAAACCAGTATCACCTAAAATTCCTTGTGGACCTCTTGGTCCAACTGCTCCTGTAGCACCTGCAGCACCTTGATAACCTAAGTCACCATTAATACCCTGGTTGCCTTGAGCACCTTGAGCACCTAAAGCACCTTGTGGACCTTGAGCACCTTTATTACCTTGAACACCAGTAACGCCTTGAGTACCTGCAGTTCCTTGAGGACCTTGGTAACCCACGACTCCAGTTCTACCTTGATTACCTTTAGCACCTGCAGCACCTTGATATCCGTCAACACCTGTGAAACCTGTTGCACCAGTATCTCCTTGTCTTCCTGAAAGACCTTTAGCACCTTGAGGACCTCTAACTCCTTGGGGACCAGTAGAACCCTGAAAACCAACGTCTCCAGTTACACCTACTTTACCTTGATCACCTTGGAAACCATTAAATCCAGTTGGTCCAACGTATCCAGTTAATCCAGTGTATCCTTGAAGACCTTGGGTACCGTTTTGACCTTGAGTACCTTGAGAACCTTGGATACCTTGAGCACCTTTAGAACCTTGAAAACCTTGAGGACCATCGAGACCGAAGGGACCTTGAGGACCATCTTGACCTTTAAGACCTTGATTACCGGCATTTCCTTGAGCACCTACAAAGGTAGGAAAATTAGTTGCATTTAAGTTTCCTTTATGCAATACTAAATTTCCATTCAATGTAGTACCTGAGATTAATTTAGCCATTTGTATCTATATTTATTTTTAATCAATTTTATTGTATGAATCCATTACTTACTGTTCGGGCACCTTCATTCATATATAATGTAAATGATAAACCTCCGGTTGTAACATATCCACCTGCTCCTTGGAAACCTGTTGGACCTGTCGGACCAGTTGGACCAGTTGGACCTCCAGAACCTGTCGTACCTGTACCAGTTGGACCAGTTGGACCAGTTGAACCTACAGAACCGGTTGGACCAGTTGGACCAATAGGACCTGTATAACCAATTGGACCAGTAGTACCCGTAGAACCGGTATATCCAGTTGGACCAGTTGGACCAGTTGCACCAGTTAGACCTTGTGGACCAATAGGACCAGTACCACCAGTAGGACCTGTATAACCTTGAGCACCTCTTGGGCCTGTAGCACCTGAATCACCTCCAGGACCAGTTGGACCAGTACCACCATATACACCAATGTATCCAGTAGGACCAGTAGAACCAGTGTCACCACCAGAACCTGTTACACCAATATATCCAGTTGGACCAGCAGGACCTGCAACACCTTGAGAACCCTGTGGACCTGTATAACCGAGTGCACCTTGAGAACCTTGTGTACCAGCAGTACCTGTAGGACCTGTGTAACCTGTTACACCCGTATATCCAATAAATCCAGTTGGACCAGTAGCACCAATAGGACCCGTAGGACCTGTATCACCACCTACTCCAATGAAACCAACAGGACCAGTAGAACCTTTAATACCAGTATAACCCGTATAACCAGTTGCACCTTGTGGGCCAACAACACTTGAAGTACCTGTAACACCAATATAACCTGTATAACCTGTTGCACCTTGAGCACCTTGAGCACCTCTTGGACCTGTACTTCCAGTAGGACCCGTAGGACCTGTATTACCTGTAATTCCAGTAGGACCAGTAGGACCCGTATATCCTTTAACACCTTGACCACCTTGGAAACCAATAAATCCAGTAGGACCAGTAGGACCCTGTGGACCTACAGCACCTGTTCCACCCTGTGGACCAACGTAACCTGCAGGACCAGTAGTACCTTGATAACCAATAGGACCTGTAGCACCTGTAGAACCTTGTGGACCTACAATACCATCAATACCTGTATATCCAGTTACACCTTTGTAACCTGTAGCACCTTGAGAACCTTGTGGACCTACAGCACCTTGAACACCAGTATTACCTGTTCCTCCTTGATATCCGATAGGACCAATAGGACCTGTAGCACCTTGATATCCAGTTGGACCTCCATCACCTACAGCACCTTGAGCACCAACGACACCGTCAATACCTGTAGCACCTGTAGTACCTTGATAACCTGTAGCACCTTGAGAACCTTGTGGACCTGTAGTACCTTTTAAACCGGTAGAACCTTTAAAACCGATAAAACCAGTATCCCCAGTTGGACCAGTAGAACCTTGATATCCGATTGGACCTCCATCACCTGTAGCACCTTGAGCACCAACAACACCAGCAGCACCAACAGCGCCTGTTGTACCTTTATATCCAGTAGCACCCTGAGAACCTTGAGCTCCAGTAGGACCTTTTAAACCTTTTCCGCCCGTAGCACCTTGATCACCAATGAATCCAATAGGACTTGTATCTCCTTTAAATCCATTATCACCTGTAGCACCTTGAGCACCCTGTGGTCCAATTGGACCAGTAGAACCTTTATTACCTTTAGTACCTTGAGAACCTTGGAAACCTCTGTCTCCTGTAGCTCCAGTAGCACCTACAATACCTTTAGCACCCTGAGAACCTAAAGAACCTTGATAACCGGTTGGACCAACATTACCTTGTACACCAACATAACCCTGTACTCCAATTGGACCAGTTGGACCAACAGGTCCATCAATTCCAGGACCACCTTTAGTTCCTTGATATCCTGTAAAACCTTTAGCACCTTGTGGGCCTACTGCTCCTTGATCTCCTTGTGTACCTTGTACACCGACAGGACCGGTAGTTCCTATAAAACCAGTATTACCAATAAATCCAATCTCTCCTTGAGCTCCTTTTAAACCCTTTGGACCTAAAAATCCTTGTGGACCTTTAGTACCTTGATTACCTACAGTACCTTGTACACCTTGAGTACCTCTAGCACCCTTTAGTGATGAATAGATAGGATCAGTTGGAACAAAATTAGATGTAGTAAGAGCTTCATGTCCACCAATCAGAGTGCCTGCGTTTAAAACGCCAACACCCTCAAAAATACCAGCAGTTTCAACACTACCAGATTTTCTAAGGACTAATAAAGATTTATTAGATGGCCAAGTATTAAGTTCTGTAAATTCGCCAGCAGCAGAAAGTGACTGTGATGACGTCTTAATAGCAGAGACATTCTCTGTTTCATTAAATACATCAGCAGAGAATACCCCAGTTGCATGTGTAAACTTTAAAGCCATAATTATTTTGTTTGTTATTTTTTATTTATCTTCAAAACCTAGGGGTTAAACTAAGCTAGTAAAACTAATATCGCCATTAGCATCTGATGACATTTGAGTTGAACCTCCTAATTTAACTGTAGCTGGCATTTCAACTACGTTTGGATCTCTACCTAATTGCTCACCGATGTATCTGTGTAAATCAGCCATTTCATTTTCTAATCTTTTAACTGCATCTACTAAATCTGAAACTACTGGACCAACTTTAAAAAGTTCAGTATATTCTTGATCTGCACCATATTGTGCAGGCTTGTTAGCACCTTCTCTATTAGCTGCAATGAATTTAGCTTTAATAGCATTTAACTCAACGTTTAAGAACTTAAGATTAGTTTCTAAATCAGTTGTAGTTTTTAATATTGTAGTTCTTGATATATCTGCCATGATATTTATATTTTATATTTTTAAAAAAGGGACCGGCCGAAACCGGTCCCATTCTTGTTTATTATGCATTAAGTTTAGCTTCAAGTTCTGCAACTCTTGCATTAAGAGCTTTAACAACTTGGAATAAGTAAACTGTCATTTTATCATAGTGCATCGAGATGTAACCACCTTGACCATCACTAACACCTAATCTAGGATCGAATGCAGCAACTTCTTCAGCGATGAAACCAATGTCTCTTCTGCCTGATTCCGTCCATGTAAACTCTCTTGCATCTAGACTTAAGAACGATTCAGCATTAAAGTCTAATGTTGATACGTCTGACTTAAATCTTAAAGACGAAGATTGAATACCTATACCACCGTTAACCATATCGTACATCATTGGTACAGGAGCGTCCATGTCACCATCAGGAACCATTACTGCTGAAGCAATGTTCAAGTGATTAGTCTGATTATACGTACCTGAAACACCAATGAATCTAATAGCATCTGATTTCCATGCGAATGTATTACCATCGAATGTTAAGTTAGATTCAGAGTTAATTGTTGAAGTATTAACAGAAGTAATGATTCTATTATTCGAAGCATTAGTGTATGATGTAATACCCGCGTTAGGACCTACGTTACCTTGGTTACCTTGAGCACCTTGAGCACCATTAGAACCATTAGTACCGTTAGTACCATTAGCACCTGAAGGACCTTCAGGACCCGTAGGACCTTGGTTACCTTGAGCACCTTGAGCACCTTGAGCACCTTTAACACCTTGGTTACCTTGAGCACCTTGAGTACCGTATAGACCTTGATTACCTTTGAAACCTTGGAAACCTTGGAAACCTTCAGCACCTTGGAAACCTTGAGGACCTTGAGCACCTTTAACACCTTGATTACCTTGATTACCTTGAGCACCTTGAGCACCTTGAGCACCATTAGAACCATTAGTACCATTAGTACCTGCTACTGCAACAACCGAGAATTCTACTTGAACTCCTAAGTTATTAGGCGCGTTACCATTGGAAGGCTGACCCCATAATTCAGTTGGACCAGTGAATTCCCAATAAGAACCTTGATCAACTTTAGATGCAACTGTTAATGCATATTGACCATCATACGGATCGTTGAAAGTAGTAAAGATAATTTGAGTACCTGTACCAACTGATCCAAACAATACAGCTCTATTAGTTCCACTTGCATCAATTTCGTGTAATCTAATAGTAGTAGAACCCGAGTTCGCAGCAATAACAGCTGATTGGGTGTTAGTGTAACCGCTTACGCCTGGAATAGTATTAGTACCAGCGTACCATTGGTAGTCTACGTGGATCTTACCAGATTGACCAGTAGCACCTTGGGCACCATTAGAACCGTTAGTACCTGCTGCACCTTGAGTACCTTGAGCACCTTGAGCACCATAAAGACCTTGGTTACCTTTGAAACCTTGGAAACCTTGATCACCTTTAACACCTTGATTACCTTGAGCACCTTGAGCACCATTAGTACCATTAATACCTTGGAAACCTTGATCGCCTTTGAAACCTTGAGCACCTTTAACATTGCCAGTAGTAACCCAAGCTGAGCCATTCCATGAATATACATCTCCCGTAGTAGTATGTAAATACTTATCTCCTATGAGTTGGCCATTATCTCCTGGATCTGGAAGGTTAGTTCCTGAAGTCCAATCACTACCTCTTTCACCTGTATTTCCTTTGAAACCTTGATCACCTTTAACACCTTGGTTACCTTGAGCACCTTGAGCACCTTTAACACCTTGGTTACCTTGAGCACCTTGAGCACCTTGATCACCTTTAAGACCTTGATCACCTTTAAGACCTTGGTTACCTTGAGCACCTTGAGCACCTTGATCACCTTTTAGACCTTGGTTACCTTGGTTACCTTGTGCACCTTGATCACCTTTAAGACCTTGATCACCTTTAAGACCTTGGTTACCTTGTGCACCTTGAGCACCTTGATCACCTTTAAGACCTTGATCACCTTTAAGACCTTGGTTACCTTGTGCACCTTGAGCACCTTGATCACCTTTAAGACCTGTATTACCTTGGTTACCTTGGTTACCTTGAGCACCTTGATCACCATCTAATCCATCAAGACCTTTAATACCTTGGTTACCTTGAGCACCTTGAGCACCTTGATCACCTTTAAGACCTGTATTACCTTGGTTACCCTGAGCACCTTGATCACCTTTAAGACCTGTATTACCTTGGTTACCTTGAGCACCTTGATCACCTTTAAGACCTGTATTACCTTGGTTACCCTGAGCACCTTGAGCACCTTGATCACCTTTTAGACCTTGGTTACCTTGAGCACCTTGAGTACCTTGGAAACCTTGATCACCTTTAAGACCTGTATTACCTTGGTTACCTTGAGCACCTTGTGCACCTTGATCACCTTTAAGACCTGTATTACCTTGGTTACCTTGAGCACCTTGATCACCTTTTAAACCTGTATTACCTTGGTTACCTTGTGCACCTTGAGCACCTTGATCACCTTTAAGACCTGTATTACCTTGGTTACCTTGGTTACCTTGAGTACCTTGAGTACCTTGGAAACCTTGATCACCTTTTAGGCCTGTATTACCTTGATTACCTTGAGCACCTTGAGCACCTTGGAAACCTTGATCACCTTTAAGACCTGTATTACCTTGGTTACCTTGAGCACCTTGGTCACCTTTTAGACCTGTATTACCTTGATTACCTTGAGTACCTTGGAAACCTTGATCACCTTTAAGACCTGTATTACCTTGAGTACCTTGGAAACCTTGATCACCTTTTAGACCTGTATTACCTTGGTTACCCTGAGCACCTTGAGCACCTTGAGAACCTTTAACACCTTGGTTACCTTGAGCACCTTGAGCACCTTGAGCACCTTGATCACCTTTAAGACCTTGATCACCTTTTAGACCTTGGTTACCTTGAGCACCTTGAGCACCTTGATCGCCTTTAAGACCTTGAATACCTTGTTCGCCTTGATCGCCTTTAAGACCTTGAATACCTTGCTCACCTTGGTCACCTTTAAGACCTTGAATACCCTGCTCACCTTGGTCACCTTTAAGACCTTGGATACCTTGTTCGCCTTGATCACCTTTAAGACCTTGGATACCTTGCTCACCTTGATCACCTTTAAGACCTTGGATACCTTGTTCGCCTTGATCACCTTTAAGACCTTGGATACCTTGTTCGCCTTGATCACCTTTAAGACCTTGGATACCTTGGATACCTTGTTCGCCTTGGTCACCTTTAAGACCTTGGATACCTTGGATACCTTGTTCGCCTTGGTCACCTTTTAGACCTTGGATACCTTGATCACCTTTAAGACCTTGGATACCTTGGATACCTTGTTCGCCTTGATCACCTTTTAGACCAGTTTCACCTTGGATACCTTGCTCACCTTGATCACCTTTAAGACCTTGGATACCTTGGATACCTTGCTCACCTTGATCACCTTTAAGACCTTGGATACCTTGGATACCTTGTTCGCCTTGATCACCTTTTAGACCTTGGTTACCTTGGATACCTTGCTCACCTTGATCACCTTTAAGACCTTGGATACCTTGGATACCTTGGATACCTTGTTCGCCTTGGTCACCTTTAAGACCTTGGATACCTTGCTCACCTTGATCACCTTTAAGACCAGTTTCACCTTGGATACCTTGGATACCTTGCTCACCTTGGTCACCTTTTAGACCTTGGATACCTTGCTCACCTTGATCACCTTTAAGACCTTGGATACCTTGAATACCTTGTTCGCCTTGATCACCTTTAAGACCAGTTTCACCTTGGATACCTTGGATACCTTGCTCACCTTGGTCACCTTTTAGACCTTGGATACCTTGCTCACCTTGATCACCTTTAAGACCTTGGATACCTTGGATACCTTGCTCACCTTGATCACCTTTAAGACCTTGGATACCTTGTTCGCCTTGATCACCTTTAAGACCAGTTTCACCTTGGATACCTTGGATACCTTGCTCACCTTGATCACCTTTAAGACCTTGGATACCTTGGATACCTTGTTCGCCTTGGTCACCTTTAAGACCTTGAATACCTTGTTCGCCTTGATCACCTTTAAGACCAGTTTCACCTTGGATACCTTGGATACCTTGCTCACCTTGGTCACCTTTTAGACCTTGAATACCTTGGTCACCTTTAAGACCAGTTTCACCTTGGATACCTTGAATACCTTGGATACCTTGTTCGCCTTGATCACCTTTAAGACCAGTTTCACCTTGGATACCTTGGATACCTTGAATACCTTGTTCGCCTTGATCACCTTTTAGACCAGTTTCACCTTGGATACCTTGAATACCTTGGATACCTTGCTCACCTTGGTCACCTTTTAGACCTTGAATACCTTGCTCGCCTTGGTCACCTTTAAGACCAGTTTCACCTTGGATACCTTGAATACCTTGAATACCCTGGATACCTTGCTCACCTTGGTCACCTTTTAGACCTTGCTCGCCTTGAATACCTTGTTCACCTTGGATACCTTGGATACCTTGTTCACCTTGGTCACCTTTAAGACCTGTTTCACCTTGGATACCTTGAATACCTTGGATACCTTGTTCGCCTTGGTCACCTTTAAGACCTTGGATACCTTGCTCGCCTTGGTCACCTTTAAGACCTTGATCACCTTGGATACCTTGGATACCTTGGATACCTTGTTCGCCTTGATCACCTTTAAGACCAGTTTCACCTTGAATACCCTGTGGACCTACTGGACCTTGATCACCAGTTACACCTTGATCACCTTGAATGCCTTGGTCACCTTTAAGACCTTGAATGCCTTGTTCGCCTTGGTCACCTTTAATACCCTGAATACCTTGATCTCCTTGAATACCCTGGATTCCTTGTTCACCTTGGTCACCTTTAAGACCTTGATCACCTTGAATACCTTGGGATCCCGTAAGACCTTGATCTCCTTGGATACCTTGAGCACCTGTATCTCCCTGTAACCCTTGGAAACCCTGTTCACCTTGTGGGCCGGCGGTAGAAATATATGCTGAATATGCCATAATTTAATCTATTTTGTTTTTTTTAATTTATTTTAATTAATCTAATGAATTCTTTTCGTATACTAAGTCGAATAAGTCTCCGTTACCGATTTCATAACCAGCTACTGAAGAGTTCCAGTATAATTCATCGCCGGCCGTAAGTTCTGCAACTCCTCTAGCAGTAGCACCACCGTCGTTAGAGAAATAAACATCACCTGTTCTTACTCCGTATAATTCAGTAACTGCTACACCGTTAATATAAACCTGTACTGAAGAATCAGCATATGGTGTGTAATCTAATGTAATACCTGTAGCAGAGTAATCTCCATTAGATGCTAAAGGTTGTAAGTTAGATTGTGTGTATTCTTGACCTTGTGCGATTGCAGTTGCACCTAGTGAAGGTCTCCATGGTAAAACATGGGCAGTTGTTGTTGTTAATGCCTGTAATACAGGATTACTGTATTGGAAGCTAGGATTATCAGGATTAACGTACTCTGCGATAGAGCCCGTTGCAGATTCATCTACAACGTAGAATGTTCCTGGAGTTAAGTTCCAAGAATCTACTGTAATCGTACCGATTTGCACCGCAGTGAAAGTGTCGCCATCAACGCTTTCAACTACTAATCTACCAAGCTTATCAGCTGATGAAGCATCTGCTAAAACCCAAGAGCCATTAAAGAAAGCAATAACTTGGCCTGCCGCGAATCCGTGACCAGCCTGTGTATAGTCTGACTTTAATGAACCTGATGCCAAATGAGCATTGATAGAATCAAGCGCGGTCTGTAAACCTTCGATTTGCTTAATTTTAATTAGTGACATAGATTTCTAATTTTTTTTAATTTGAATTTATGAAAAATACACATCGTTGTGCATTTCTTTACTGTCTATATATTTCTATGAAATTAGTACGTTTTTAAAAAAGAAACCTTTTATGAATATTATTAGTATAATATGTTGATGATAGATATAGTATGGATGGACTTACTAAAAAACTAATACGAGATTACATATATTATACAGAAACTCTGGAAGATGTTTCTCAAATTTCCAGTGAGGCGGAAAAGGTTTTTAGGGGAGCATTGGAAGAAATTGATCCTGATGCTTTAAAAGCGCTAGCTGCTCCTAGACAAAGTGATGAAGAACCTCCCGCGGCCCGATCTAATATAGAAGAGACCATCCATTTTGATGATAAAGATTTTAAAAAACTATTTAGGAAATTGGCAGTTAAATGTCATCCAGATAAATTAGACGATTCTTTTTCAGAAAGAGAAAAGAAGTTTCTGAAACAATGTTATAACGATATAACTGAGGCTAATGATCAATACAATTGGGGTCTACTTTTAAAGGTCTCAATGGACTTAGAGGTGGAGATAGATGAACTTAATCAATCTCAATTAGATAATATACAAGAAAACATTGCTAAAGTTAGGGATAAAATAAGCAAGTATGAGGAGTCAATGGCATATAAGTGGTATTTATTACCAAGCGCCGATAATAAGAGAGAATATTTAGAACAATGTGCTAATATTTTTAAAGGCTCTATTACGAATGTATTTAGATCTTAAAATAAAAAAGTGAGATATTAAATATCCCACTTTTCTGCACAATGGCATCTAACGTAAGTAGCCTTTTCGTAAACAGCTCCTTTATTATATTTTTCTATAAATCGTTGGACAAAGTCAGCATGTTCATTTACTCTTCCAAAGGTATCTCTCCACTTAACAGAAGTACAATCCGCTTTGTGTGCAAATAACCATGGCATATCAGTTGATTTTTCAATGATTGCTTCTTTCCATAGACTAGGTAGGTAATCAAACTTAATGGTAGGTTGAGATGCCATATCTGTTTTATATCCATCTTCTGCATTGAATGAAGATGCCTGATTTTCATACCACGATTTATTTAACCACCATTGTTTGTCCTTTGATGCGTTATACATCAATAATAAATTTTGTGTAAATTGTGGAGTTAAATAGTCATCTGAATCCATGTATGTAATTACAGAACCTGAAGCTGCAGTAACGCCAAAGGCTCTAGCTTCTCCTCTCCATACGTTAAAATGTTGTTCAGAATATTCTATAGTTTCGTAAGTAGCTGGTTCTTCTTGTCTATCTCTATCTAAATACACGAATCTAATGTTTGGATTACTTTTAAATTCTCTATTATAAATTTGTTGTGTTTTATTACAACCATCTGCTACAATAATTAATTCGCAGTTTTTGTATATTTGATTTTCAAAACTTTTGATGGCTCTTCTAAATCTTCCAAGCGCATCAAATCTAGCAGTAGGATAATCACCCAAGTAAACTTGCATTACGATCGAAATCTTAATTTTTTCTAAAGATTCTAAATATTCTCTAATATTATCTTCCATGTTTATAGTGTGTACTTTGTTTATTTTAGATATTTATCTTCGATTTAAATTGATTATTCCATTTATGGAAATAAAAAAGGGCCCTCTTTCGAGGGCCCTTAGTGATTAAAGACTAATTGTTATTAGTATTGGTATACAACAATAACTTGGTCTGCAGCGTCGATTACATAACCAGGGCTAAGTAATTCGATAGCTGTACCAGAAACTGAACCAACTAATACTCTTTGACCGTTAACGTAAACGTCAACTAAGTTCTTGTTGTCGTCTTGAACTGGGTTAGTTACTGAATAGCTTAAACCAGCACCTGCGAATACTTCAACAGATTGCTCGTTGTCTTCCATGATAGTACCCTCTAAAGTAACAAGTCTAGCGTCTAAGCCAGCGTCAACAGTTGCTAAAGAAGTAACATCAGCGTTAGTTGCAGCGATCTCAGCAGCTAAAGCAGCGTTGATAGAAGTAACATCAGTGTTAGTTGCAGCGATCTCAGCAGCTAAAGCAGCGTTGATAGAAGTAACATCAGTGTTAGTTGCAGCGATCTCAGCAGCTAAAGCAGCATCTAAAGAAGAAACATCACCGTTAGTAGCTAAGATTTCAGCAGCTAAAGCAGCATCTAAAGAAGAAACATCACCGTTAGTAGCTAAGATTTCAGCAGCTAAAGCAGCTTCTAAAGAAGCAACACCACCACCTAATCTAGCATCGATAGAAGTAACATCACCGTTAGTTGCAGCGATCTCAGCAGCTAAAGCAGCGTTTAATGAAGAAACATCACCATTAGTTGCAGCGATCTCGTTGCTTAATGCTAATTCTTCAGCTGTCATTCTTGCGTCGATAGATGCAACATCAGTGTTAGTAGAAGCGATCTCAGAGTTTAAGTTACCGATAACAACTGCTAATGCGTCGTCGTTTACAGTGTCAACTGCGTTGATTAAAGAAACGATTTCAGCGAATGAATCCTTATCTGCGTCAGCAGCTAATAAGATTGCATCAACTCTACCTTCTTCAGCTAATACTCTTGCGTCTAATGAAGTAACGTCACCGTTAGTAGCTAAGATTTCAGCAGCTAAAGCAGCATCGATAGAAGCAACATCACCGTTTGTAGCTAAGATTTCAGCAGCTAAAGCAGCATCGATAGAAGCAACATCACCGTTTGTAGCAGCGATCTCAGCAGCTAAAGCAGCATCGATAGAAGCAACATCACCGTTTGTAGCAGCGATCTCAGCAGTTAAAGCAACGTCAATAGAAGCAACTGTGTCAACTAAGTCACCAGATACTGCACCTAATCTTACGTCGATAGAAGTAACATCAGTGTTAGTTGCAGCGATTTCAGCAGCTAAAGCAGCGTCAACAGAAGCAACTTCAGAAGTGAATCTTGCGTCGATAGAAGTAACATCACCGTTTGTAGCAGCGATCTCAGCAGCTAAAGCAGCATTGATAGAAGTAACATCACCGTTTGTAGCAGCGATCTCAGCAGCTAAAGCAACGTTAATAGAAGAAACTTCTGTGTTAGTTGTTGCGATTTCAGTAGCTAAGTTACCTTCAACTGTAGTTAATCTTGCGTCAGAAGAAACGAAGTCAGCGTTAGTAGCAGAAACTTCAGCAGCTAAAGCAGCGTTTAATGAAGAAACATCACCATTAGTTGCAGCGATCTCATTGCTTAAAGCTAATTCTTCTGCAGTGATTCTTGCATCGATAGACGCAACATCAACGTTAGTAGAAGAGATTTCTGAATTCAAGTTGCCAATAACAACTGCTAATGCATCATCATTAACCGTATCAACTGCGTTGATTAAAGAAACGATCTCAGCGAATGAATCCTTATCTGCGTCAGCAGCTAATAAGATTGCATCAACTCTACCTTCTTCAGCTAAGATTCTAGCATCAACAGATGATAAGTCGTTGTTTGCAGAGCTAATTAAAGCCTCTAAAGAAGCAGCCTCATCAGTGTGGTGAGTGTGCTCTAAAGAAATTGCTGCATCAACGTACGACTTGATATCAGAAGCGTTAGCGATTTGAGAGTTCGTTACCGAAGCCCACTCTACCGTGCTTAAGAAATCTGCGATTTGTTTTGAACGAATTTGTGCCATATTTTATTTATTGTTTTATTTTGGCCTATCAACATTATTGTCAATAGTGATTTATATATTCCA
>Ga0208671_10000259_pt1 | contig 30123 bp, 23 predicted proteins | sample ColrivemetaGS759_FD_187606 | JGI IMG/M metagenome (GOLD analysis project Ga0208671, IMG submission 187606) | Estuarine microbial communities from the Columbia River estuary - Ebb tide ETM metaG S.759 (SPAdes) (version 2) | ecosystem: Environmental > Aquatic > Marine > Intertidal zone > Estuary ...
TCACGCAGCTTGCCGATAATCTCCTCCGGCGTGTGTTTCTTAAATGGCATTTGTCTTTTCCTTCCGTGTCCAAAATAACATATATTTTGGACCACCCAGAAGGGGGCAGATCAACTTGGCAAGAGCTGGGTATGGCGACTTACAGTGCCTCTGGTAAGGCTTTGAGTTACTCAAGTGAGGTTCAACCAAAAGAACGAGCTATACCTGGAAGTCAAGCATACCGATGGCTTGAGTTTGCCTGCGGTACTGGGGCGGGGCGCCCCAGTTGGTAGTCTCGTCAAACAATAATTCACTCTTGCCCCTGATGACCCTACCTCCAGAAACTCGGTTGACGCCTACAAATGCAATGTTAACGTTGGCTCCTTTGCAAAAACGAGGGCAATTTATGCGCAAATTTTGGTCTGGTTTGATTGGAATCGCTGCCCTGCTTTCATTTCAGTCTGCTGCTGCTCAATCGAGCGGTGAGTTGAGTATCGGGCAGGTGGTTGGCAACGAAATCGGTCAGGTCATTAACGGCTGGAGTCAGGTCGGCGGATCTCAATACCATATTCGGAAAACGCAAAATTATGTCACCACCGAGACCTTTGATTATGTCACCACCGAGACCTTGGCTTGCTGCGTCATGACGTTTCGGCGAGGCAGCGTCTTCCTCTTTGCCCAGTCGGAGCCGATTGCCCGTCGTGCATCTGGTGGCGTTGAAGCAGTGCGCATAATAAATATAAAGAAATTTGTTATACCGACAAATGAGCTTCAGACTGATACTCATTGCAGTCTTATGTGGATAACGCCAATAATGAGTTTTCATAACAATCAGACAAAAATTGTCCGATCTATCGTGCTAAGTGGCAATGAATTTGTACAAATCAGATGGTTTGATCCTGGTCCATACTGTGGTCACGGTGATTAGTTATCTTCCAATCAATCGAACTCGGCAGATTTCACCTGTGTTCGCTTTGTCGATGGTATTCTGTCTTTGCGTTCTAGTTTCGCCACAGATGTCGGTGGCGGCTAACTGGCGGATATCGCACGACCGATGATAACGGAAACACAAGGAGGACTTCTCCTACTGTTGGTGGCGGATATCGCACGACCGACGATAATGGAAACACAACGAGTGATCTGCCCCCTTCTGGGTGGTCCAAAATATATGTTATTTTGGACACGGAAGGAAAAGACAAATGCCATTTAAGAAACACACGCCGGAGGAGATTATCGGCAAGCTGCGTGAAGCAGAGATTGTGCTGGCGCAGGGTGGGACGACGGCAGATGCCTGCCGCCGATTATCGATCAGCGAGCAGACCTATTACCGCTGGCGCAAGGAATATGGCGGTCTGAAGACCGATCAGGCTCGCCGGATGAAAGACCTTGAGAAAGAGAATGCGCGGCTGCGCCGTGCGATCTCAGATCTCACTCTCGACAAGCTGATCCTGCAAGAGGCTGCTCGGGGAAACTACTGAGCCCCGCGCGACGGCGGCGCTGTATTGATCATATCCGCAAGGAACTGCCTGTCTCTGAACGCCGCATCTGCCGCGTTCTGGGCCAGCACCGATCGACGCAGCGTAAAGTTCCGCGCGGGGCGGATGACGAGGAAGCCCTGACCGCAGACATTATCGAGTTGGCACGCCAATATGGTCGTTATGGCTATCGGCGTGTGACAGCGCTCCTGCGTGACGCAGGCTGGCATGTGAACCGCAAGCGGGTTGAGCGCATCTGGCGGCGTGAAGGGCTTAAGGTGCCGCAGAAGCAGCCAAAGCGCGGACGACTGTGGCTGAACGATGGTTCGTGCATCCGGCTGCGCCCTGAATATCCGGGGCATGTCTGGGCTTACGACTTTGTCGAGGGTCGAACCTATGATGGTCGCAAGTTCCGCATTCTTGCAATCATCGATGAGGCTAGCCGAGAGTGTGTGGCCCTGCTGGTTGCACGCCGGATCAGGAGTGCAGACGTGCTGGCGATCCTGGCGGAGTTGTTCATCTTCCACGGTCCACCGGCGCACATAAGGTCAGACAATGGCCCTGAGTTCATCGCTACCGCCGTTAAAGGCTGGTTGGCACAGATCGGAGTGCAGACGCTTTACATAACACCAGGCAGCCCGTGGGAGAACGGCTATTGTGAATCGTTCAACGGCAGCTTGCGTGACGAGTTGCTTAATGGCGAAATCTTCTACAGCCTTGCCGAAGCCCAAATCCTGATCGAAGCATGGCGGCGGCATTACAATACTGTCAGACCACATAGCTCGCTTGGTTATCGCCCACCCGCACCACAGACCGTCCCTTGGCCAGTGCCGTCCTCCGGTTCCGCTTCGCTCCACCTACGGTCAACACTGGCCAAGGAGGCAATCATGCACTAACAATCAAACCGGACCACTCAATGGGGGCCGGTCATATGGGTCGAACGGCTCGTCGCCGAAGTTCGGTTAACTTTCACAAGTGAACGCTTTTGTTGTCACCATATCTATTTTGCGATACCGTGTCATTCAATTGTGAGGCTGGTGTTTCGCTCTCACTAGCGATCGATGACCGAAGGATTATGTGTGCCTGATTTTCATCCCCCTTGGTTCGATCCTGCCCCGCCTTCGGCTGAAGATTGCGTCTTTCCGAGGTTAATCAATCGCAATGCCGAGACGGCACCAAACGAAATATTTATCCGCTTTGAAACAGGCGAGTGCTGGAATTGGGCGGAGACGAAAGAAAAGTCGGTGGCTACGGCAGCGGCATTGCAAGAACGAGGTGTGCTGCAAGGAGACATCATTGCGGCTTGGGCCCCCAATTCACCCGCATTGGTTCGCGCATGGTTTGGCGCCAATTATTTAGGCGCTACACTGGCGCCGATAAACACCAGTTTTCGTGGTCGCCTCGTCGAACATGCACTAACCAAAACTGGAGCCAAGATTCTCATCATTCATCCGGATCTGGTTTCGCGGTTGGATGGACTTTCCCTTGGCGGGATCGAACGGATAATTCTTTCAGGCCCGACGGGCGAGGATGTTGCATCTGTACTCCCTGTCCCAGTTGAAAATTTCGATGCCTTGATTGGCAATTCTGAAGTCGTCGAATTGGCTCATGTTGAACCATGGGATAGTCCGGTGATTATCTTCACATCAGGAACTACCGGCCCGTCAAAGGCGGTGGAAACGTCCTATGTGCAGCAGTGGACGACGGCTCGGGTTACATACGGCTATATGACTGCATCTGATCGAATACTCGTCAACCTGCCAATGTTTCATGTGGGCGGCATCAGCGCAATAGTAGCCGCATTGGCGTGTGGAGGTTCGGTTGCGTTATTCGAGGCATTTGACACTCGGCGCTTTTGGGATTTTGTTCGTGAAACCGGCTCGACCACCTGTTCCGGATTTATCGGAGCGCTGACAAGTTTCTTACATAAAGAACCTGCTCAGCTCATCGACGCTGATAATCCGCTCCGAATTTGCATGCTCGGGCCGTTGAATGAGGAGGCGGTCGCAGTCGCCGAGCGATTTGACTTCGATTATGTCTCCGGTTTCAATATGACTGAGGTATCGACGCCTCTTGTCACCGAGATAAATGAAACCACCCTACAAAGTTGCGGTAGGCCCCGCACGGGCATAGAATGTAGGATAGTCGACGCCAATGACAGTCCTGTTCCGGTTGGGGATGTTGGCGAATTGATTATCCGCACGGATCAGCCATGGCAGTTTTTCAGCAGCTATCTTGGCGATCCTGAGGCCACTGCCAAGGCTTGGCGAAATGGTTGGTTTCACACCGGTGATTTGCTAACTTGCGACCATGACGGTCGATATTATTTCGTCGACAGGAAGAAAGATGCGATCCGGAGGCGCGGAGAAAATATCTCCTCAATTGAGATTGAAATTGAGGTGTCGCGCCATCCGGACGTCCGCGAGGTCGCCGCTTATGGAGTTGATGTGCCCGGAGGAGATCAAGAGGTTATGATTTGCGTGGTCCCTAATCCAGGGGTAGAGCTTGATCCCAAAACACTTATCGAGTTCTTGATACCACGTATGGCACACTTCATGGTCCCTCGATACCTGCGCATAGAAAAAGAACTGCCCAAGACCCCGACGAACAAAATTCAAAAGACAGAACTGCGCAGGGAGGGCGTTACAGAAAACAGTTGGGATCGTGAAGCCGCAGGTATTCGATTAAAACGCGAAAAACTTAACGCTTACTGATCGAGCAAGCAATTTTATGTTTCATTCATCCGCCGGCCTCATATATATATGCATATAGCAATTGGGACTGCGCGTATTCATTTTATTCGATAAGAGTAGGAAGTGATATGATCGACAAAGAACAGACGACAGAAACTCTCATTGAACGAGTTCGCCGCTTGCAGCAGGTGATGGCCGCTCGGGACGTAAGCGCATCTTTGGAGTTCTTTGCCCCGAACGTAGAATACCACTATCATTTTGGAACTCGCCCCCTGATAGGAATTGAGTGGGTTGAGAAGTTCCTCAAGAAATATTGGGCTAACCATACCGACGTCACTTGGGTTATCAATAGCTGGGCAGAGAATGACGGCCGCCTCTTCAGCGAGGGTGAAGAGCGGTATGTAAACGCAGATGGTCATCAGGTCATTCATCCATATATGGGTGTAATTGAATTTACTGACGGCTTGATTACAGGCTGGAGGGACTACTTCCAAATGGCAGACCCCAACGCAGGCAAATAATATTCTGTGCGGACACTTTGTCCATTGAACGCTGACGGAAAATAATTGGCGCTGGTATCACCGCCAGCTTGCCGCATCATATCAACCCAACAGATTAACCCAAACATTTTCCTGTTTTAAACTACAAAAAGTCTCAAGTTATCTGGCGACGGACAGAGTAATACAGGCCTAATGCAGTTTACTCCAAGAGCTTCCATTGTAGAATATGGTGTCGGCTATCTCCATTTTTCATTCTTTCCTTGGCGGAAAGGGTGAGGTCGCATAAGCTGTCGAAGGTCGCCAATCGGCGTTGATCCGTCCCCGTCATATCGGGATTAAGTGACATGGTGACGGCATGTACAATTTCATTCTCTTCAATCCGCCATTTACCAGCGTAGTGAAAATAGCTGTCAAACGCTGCGGCTTTTTGCTCGCTGGTCGCATTGCGCGCATTGGCGAGACCAAAAATAGGCCGCGACGGCTTGGCGATGCTGGCAGTTATTGTGCCGTCGGCAGCATATATGATGAAACCATGCGCGCCTTTTCCGAAGGGCCGTGTTACCTGGCCATCGTGGTATTCAATCCGCCAATCAATCAGTTGCCACGCACCGACAAAATTTTCACGCTTATGCGCCATTTTTTTCGCCTGTTCTTGGGGCAGGACGGCGGTGCTGCACTATACGGAAACGATTGGCAACGAAGGCGAGGTCCGTAAGGCAGGCGTTACCCGCGGGGTTGAGGCCGGTGACATGATAATCGCTATATGCCGCTGCAAAATTGGCCCACATTCCGCCATGCAAATTGACGGACAGATTCATGCCACTTCTCGTATAGTTATCGAGCGCGGCATCAATAAAGGCTTCGTCGGTTGAATAAAGATACGACGAAATGGCGCCATGCTCCCGTGCCAAAAAACAGGCTTCGTCAACTGCTGTGGCCCCATCGCGAACTGCGATGATGAAAAGCACTGGTCCAAAATGCTCCTGTGCATAGAGGGCGGCATTACCGCTCGGCAGCGAAACCACCAACGGCGTCATGGTACGTGCCTTAGGATAATCAGGGTGGGTATAGGGCAAAGCTTGCCTTAAAATCCGTGCGCCATCGGCTTCGGCGGCGCAGTCTGTTAGATGATGAATGATGTCACAGCTTTGCTCGGCCTGCACCGCACCCATGATGCCCGCAGCAATGAGCGGGTCATTTGCTATTCTATCAATAGCCGCCACCAACGCAGATGCAACATCATCGAAGGATTTATGGCCGCTAGCTGTGTGAATGCCAGCGGCAGATACATAGATATTTTGCGGACTAGTGCACATTTGTGCCGAAAAAAGACAGGTTGCACGGGCGATGGCCGTTGCCGTCTCCATAAGGTCCTCACAGCTTTCAAGTACCACGGAGTTAATGCCTGCAGTCTCGGTGAAAAGCTGCTTTCCGGTCACGGTGCGCTCGAGATGTCCGCCATAACGCGGGCTGCCGGTGAAATCGACAATCTGCACTGCCGGGTCGTCGATGTAGCGCTGCGCGACGGGCGCATCGAGGGTGTCGACAGCCAACGTGACAAGGTTTGGATCGCAGCCATAGTCCGCCAGCACCTTACGGCATTCGCGCACAGCAATCGCCATGGGTAGGATGGCAATAGGATGTGGTTTGACAATAACTGGATTACCAGTAGCAAGGCTGGCGAACATCGCCGGATAGGCATTCCAGGTGGGGAAAGAAGCGCAGCAAATGACCAAGCCGATTCCACGCGGGACGAGCGTATACGTCTTATCGAGCGATACATCTTCCTTGCCAAAAGTTCGATCCCAGCGCGCGGTGGGGGTAACGGCCCGCATCGCTTTTGCGGCATAGGCCAGCGCCTCGATCCCACGGTCGAGCGAATTGGGACCACTCCCACTGAATGCTTGCGTATAGCTTTGCCCGGCGACATGCATCACGCTATGCGCCATTTCAAAGTTGCGATCATAGAGCCTCAGTACCATTTCAAGGCAAAGCGCAACGCGCACTTCCGGATCGACTTTGCGCCAACGGGCCATAGCCGCAGTAGCAGCCAAGATCAGTTCCGTAGGTTCGCTTACGGGATAATCGATACCGAGGTGTTTGCGCGTGAAGGGGGAAACTTCCTGCCCGCTACGTTCTGCTATGCCCGGTTGGTCCAGTTCAAACGGTTTGCCCAGCTGTGCCTCGAACGCAGCCTTCCCCTCTTCAGCCTTTCCCGGTGCATGAAACTTGCCGCTGGGGGAATCGCGAAAGGGGCTCCAGTTGCGGCGGGTCTCAACCGCTTCAATTGCGGCGGCGAGTAATTCTGCATGGCGTTCCGCAAGATTTGAGAGTGTTTCGGTCATGCAGGCTATTCAATTTATGCGTTCAACAATCATCGCCGCACCTACGCCCGTCGCACCAGTGGTAACGATCAGGCCAAGCGAGGCTTTGGCTGCGTCCAGTGTGTCGAGCAGGGTCGAGGTCAGGATCGCCCCCGACGCGCCCATCGGGTGCCCCTTGGCCAGATGCCCGCCAGCCACATTGACCCGCTCGGGATGCGGCTCCCGGTCCCGCAGGAATTTGGCAATGGTAACGGCAAATGCCTCCATGAATTCGATGCGATCGATTTGGTTGAGCGATAAGCCTGCGCGCGCCAAAGCCTTATCCATTGCCGCAAGGCCAGCCGTAAACGAAGCCTCGGGGTCTCCCCCGCTTTCAGCATAAGCAAGAACCCGCGCACGGGGGTTTGCTCCAATTCCTGAGCCGCCGACGAGCGCCAGTGCCGCCCCATCGCAAACGGGGGGGGCATGCGCCAGCGTGTGGATAGGTTCAAAGCCTGCGCCGCCCAGTGCGCCCGCAAAATCCGCTTGCAGCGCGCCAAAGGCAGGTGCTGCGGCGGCGAGGCTTTCCGATGTTGTTGTAGGCCGGATGCATTCCTCGCCCGCTAGCTTGCCCACGGCGATGCGCGAGTGCTGCAGTTGCGGATCATGCTCGGCGGCGGTTGCCCTTTGCTGTGAAACCAGTGCAACTGCATCAAGCGCAAGACGGCCCAGACCTTCGGTATTGGCAAGCCGATCAGCGGCAAGCACTGGTGGGATGTAACGCGCCCGCTGCGGTAAACTCTGATCGCTATAGTAGCTGGCCTTGTCACTCATGAAAGGCGTCTGGCTCATCATTTCGACGCCGCCTGCAAGAACTGCGTTGGCCTGTCCGCTGCCCACCATGGCAATGGCCTGCCCAATAGCGGATAATCCCGACGCGCAATAATTGTTGATCGTAAGCGCGGCTACATTGTCGTCCAATCCGGAATGGAGCTTGGAGATGAGCGCAATGTTAGCACCCTGCACCCCGCTCTGCGTCACGCAGCCTAGCAACAGTGCCTCGGCCCTCTCTATTGTAATCCCCCGACGATCCTTCAGCGCCTCAATCTGCGAGCGGACAAGCTCCTGCGGACTCAGATCTGCAAGCCCGCCGTCGAGCCGCGCCTTGCCGCGCGGCGTACGGACAGCATCAAACAGGAAAACATCTGTCACGCCTTAGACGCCGACTACAAAGCTGACTGAGGTAGTTGCACTGCCGCCTACATTGAAGGTAGCAAAGTTCTTTGCGCCTTCTACTTGATAGTCGCCGGCATTACCTGTTACCTGTCGCCAGCTGTCTAGCATCATGCGCACGCCCGTTGCACCGACCGGATGGCCTAACCCTATCAGCCCGCCCGATGGATTGACGGGAAGCTTGCCGCCAAGCGCAATCGTGCCGTCCTCAATGGCACGCCAGCTCTCACCAGGAGGAGTGATACCGAAATGGTCGATCGCCATATATTCTGTAATTGAGAAACAATCGTGCACCTCAACGCCGTCACAGCCATAGACATCCTCCATGCCGGCGCGGCCGAGTGCGTCCATCATCGCCTTACGCACCGACGGAAAGACATAAGGCTGACCTCGGCTAGCATTGACTTTGGTGGAATAGAGCAAGGGTGCGGTTGCATGTCCCCAACCCTTAATGCGCGGGATGCTTTCCAGCGTGATGCCACGTCTTTTAGCATAGCGTTCGGCCACCTCACGTGAAGCGAGGAAGATGGCGGCAGCACCGTCGGTCACTTGCCCGCAATCAGCCTTTCGGAGCGACCCTTCAATCGGTGGGTTAGCTTCATCATCGTCACTGAAGAAAGGTGCATCGGTTTTCCAGCCACGGGTTTGCGAATTCGGGTTCTTTTTGGCGTTCGAAAAATTGATCTCAGAAATACCGCGCAGATGGGCGCGGTCGAGCCCGAAACGTTCCTCATATTCGGCTGCGACGTTGGAAAACATGAAGGGCCAAAGATAGCGTGCCTCTTGCGCTTCTCGTCCAGCCCATGCGGCTGAACCAAGATATTCCGCAGCACGTTGCCCGGGTACATTGCGCATCAACTCAATGCCCAACACTAGTGCCAGGCCGTATCGTCCTGCCTCAATCTCTGCACTTGCGGCAAGAATAGCAATGCTGCCGGATGCGCAAGCCGCCTCATGCCGCGACGTCGGAATGCCAGCAAGATCCTCATGGACATGCCCGAAAAAGCCACCAAGTTGTCCTTGGCCTGCAAACAGCTCGCCGACGAAATTACCAACATGCGCTGTCTCTACATCCTTTGGTTCAATTCCCGTTGCGGTAAAGGCGGCCTCGGCTACATCGCGGAAAAGCTCGAACATGCCCCCGCCTTCGCGTTCAATATTGCGGGCGAAATCGCTCTGGGCTCCGCCCAAAATAAATACTTCTGTCGACATCTCAGCTCTCCATCATCTTCAGCGCGATGTTGCGCACTTCGCTTCGCATTACCTTATTGGTTACATTGCGCGGCAGTGCCTCAAACCGGAATAGGCGTTCAGGCAGCTTGAACACGGCGAGATCTTGCGCACGAAGATAGGCGGTCACATCCTCCAAGGTCACGTCCTGCCCCTCGCGTGGAACGATAGCAACACCGACCCGCTCCCCCAACACAGGATCGGGCATTGAGAAGACGCTGGCTTCGCCAAGCAGCGGATGTCCGCCAAGCAGCTGATCAATCTCTTCAGGCGAGATATTGACGCCGCCGCGAATGATCAAATCTTTGCATCGGCCAGTGAATTTTAGGAAACGGCCGCCCTGTACGATCTCGAATAGATCGCCGGTTTTGAACCAGCCATCTTCGGTGAAGGCGGCCGCGGTCTGTTCGGGGGCGTTCCAATAGCCTTCAAAGACCGTCGGACCCCGTATCTGCAATTCGCCGGGAACGCCTTCGTCTTCGATCACGGCACCGCCATCCGGAGGAACCAGGCGAGTTTCCGATATCCGCTTAGGATCAGCGCCATAATAGGGTTTTAGATCAAGACCGTTGGGGAAATAGCTCGCTCTCTCAACGGGATCGGGAACGGTATCAGGCGCCGTAATTAGCGACATGCCCTCATTCGATCCAAAAATATTGATAACTGGAAGGTTTAAACGTTCCTGAAACCCCTGAACCATTGCAGGAGCCAGCGGCGCCGAGCCTGATCCAATGGTGCGCAGGCTCGAGAGATCTACCTTTGCCAGCAATGCCTCATTCTGCAACAGCATATTCAGCACGGCGGGCGGCGCAATGGTAAAGCTGGGACGTTCGGTTGCTATCTGCGTTAGATAGACCTGCGGATCGAACGGATGATGCAGCACCATCGTACCCGCAACGCGCAGCCAGCTCATCATCACCCCGCCGATCGACCCCATATTGATCAATGGAAAAGGGTTCAGCATGACTTCACCATCCTGCAGCTGCGAGGTGATGTATGTGGCGGGCGCAATGCCTACCCAATGATTATGGCTGCGTGGTACACCCTTGGGGATGCCGGTTGTCCCCGATGTCCAACAAATCGTGAAAACATCATCGGCATCAATTTTTGTCGCCGCACAATGGGCACGAAGCAGTTCAGGCCTTGGAGGCTCGGCATCCAGATCAATGGCGTCGCTGGGTGCATCAGGACCGATGGTCATCAGCTTTATGTTGCCGCGTTTCAATAAGGGGCGAACCGTCCCGATATGGTCGGCACCTTTCATCTGCGTACCACAGATGAAAGCCTTGGGCTCGACGATGCCAAACATCGCCGAAAGCTCATGTGTGCGATATTGGACTGCAACCGGGCTAACGATTGCCCCGATCGTAGCCGCGGCAAAGTAAAGGGACACAAATTCAGTCATGTTGGGCAGCTGGATGACAATAACATCATCCTTACCCATGCCTGCTGCAAGCAGTGCCCCAGCAAAACGCTCCACCTCTTCCTGCATTTGACCATAAGTTAGTCGCCTTGGTGCACCAAAGGCAAAGTCGGGGCGGTTAGGCGCATCGATGAGCGTCAGCCGATCCGGATATTTCGCAGCATTGGCGAAGAACAAATCGGCAAGGGTCTGGTCTCCCCACCATCCTGCTTGACGAAAGCTGCGCCGTTTTTCCTCTCCCGCTACAATCATTTCAGGTCGCCAATACAGTATTTGGTCCCATGCCGATATCATCGCCATTGGCCCAGACCGAATGTGTGCCCGAACAAAAGCGCTCAGGTAGAATGATTCGACATACCGGACCTGCCGCAAAATTCTTTGCATCAATCAATACGCATTCGGACCGGTCATTCTCGACATCTGCGATGAACGAAACGAGATAGCCATCATCCTCATCTTGGGCATTGATGCGCGGCGCAAACGGGCTTTCGCTGCCATAGCGGCCAGGACCGAAGTTGATTTCCTCACTTCGACCAGTTTCCAAATCATGTTTCACAAGTCCTGTGAACAAGAACCAGTAAGGCTCTGGCACAGCCGAATAGGCGTAGCGATATTTGCGCCCCGCATATTTCTGGTTGATCATTCCAAACTCTAAGATGCGGTCATCCATCCGCTCTTCTATCGTCGCCCCTGTTTTGAGGTTGAACCGCCACCGGTGCAACTTTGGCTTCATTAAGCCTTGGCTAAGATAGGCCATCATCCGTTCTAACCCATCAGGCGCATCGGGATGTGATTTGGGCTGAGGTTCTTCCTGATAATAGCCGTCGAGAATGATCTCGTCACCTTCTTCCCAAGCATTCAACCAATGCAGCGTGTACGTAGGCTCTGCCTCGAACCAGCGGATATCTTCGGGCTGCCCCATGCGTGGAATAATGCCGAACCGCGTTTTTTGATCAGGATGAAACTGTACGACATGCAGGTTGCGTTCCAACAACGCAGGATCCCAATAAAGGGGCATATCATTGACGATGGCATAGTTTTTGGTGAAGGCCATGTCGTGCGGTAGGCGCGGCCCAGCGAGTGGAACCGGTATGTAGTGCTTCAACTTGTTATCTGGGCCGACCACGCCATAGTGCATATAGGGCGCGTGCTTGGAATAATTGAAAAACATCAACTCGCCGGTCGCTTCATCTACTTTGGTATGCGCGGATACACCGTCCAGCGGAACCCAGCCTTCTGTTCCGAACTGATCCAACGTAAATGGATCAAGGCGATAACCCTCTCCGCATTGGTAGAAGGTAGAAAGAATCTTGCCAGCATGTACAACAACATCCGTTGACGACGAATCCTTCAACCACTCTTGTGCGCCCCAGCCGGGCCGGGTGGACTTGTGAGGTGGCTCCATCAAGCCCGCCCATAGCGCTTTGCCCGCTTCCTGTTCGGCTTGGAAGCCTTTGGTTCGAACAAACCGGCTACGGTAGCTCGCCCGTCCATCTTTGAAACTTATCGCATGGATTTGACCGTCACCATCGAACGGATGATAGCGGCCTATCGGTTCATGAACTGGAACTTCGCCGGTACGGACATAAACGCCGTCTATGTCATCGGGGATGGTACCGATTACCTGCGCGTCGCCATTGGTGAAGATCGCGTTCCATTCGTTAAACGTTGGGGTCCAGGCGCCCTGCATATATGGGTGATCAGTTGATTTGAGAGTTGACCGGACTTTACCTACTAGTTCGATAGTCATCGCTTCACTCCTTCATATCAAAGCGGGGAAGCTTGCATGCAAAGTCATACTCCGCTTTCAACCGGGCAACAATTTGGGCTATGGGTTCAACGGCCGTTACTGCGCCAACCCCTTGGCCTGCGGACCACACATTTTTCCAGGCCTTTGAATTGTCCTGCGTATTTTCGAAATTGGGCTTTTTGTCTTCCGGCATGTTGGCCGGGTCGTACCCTGCCGCAATCAGACTTTTTCGCAGCCAATTTGCGGTAACGCCGGTAATGCCTTTGGAAGGTAGAATATCTTCTACATTGGCGCCAACGACCATGTCCTTATAGGCTGGGTCAGCGATACTTTCCTCGCACGCAATAAATGCTGTGCCTAAATATGCGAGTTCAGCGCCAAGTGTTTCAGCAGCGCGGATGGCACGGCCACTGGAAATAGCCCCGCCCAATGCAATGGGTCCGTCCCAAAATTGGCGGACTTCTTCTACAAAAGCAAAGCCAGCCGTCAGCCCAGTATGGCCTCCGGCACCAGATGCTACCAGCACAAGGCCATCGACGCCCGTCGCCGCTGCCTTTCGAGCGAAACCAACCGAATTGACATCGGCAAAGACCAATCCGCCATAGCTGTGCACCGCATCCACAACCCGTGCAGGGCTACCAAGTGCAGTAATAACCAAAGGTGGTTTGTGTTGAAGCACGCATTCCAGATCCGCTGGTAATCGATCGTTCGAAGGATGAACCATCAAATTTGCAGCCCAACAGGCGGCGTTCTCACTGGCTGCCAATTCGGCAACAATCTGCGCCATCCATTGGTGAAGAATTTCAGGTGTTCGGGCATTCGGCGAGGGAAATGAGCCAATTACGCCTGCCCGACAAGCCGCTATGACCATTTCTGGGCCGGACACGAGAAACATGGGCGCGCTAATAGCCGGCAACTGTAAGCCGCGACTAAGATTAGCCTGTAAACCCATTAAAAACCTCGGAATCAATGTAAGCCGAATATAGCTTGCACTATCATACTTAAGCACCTAGGAATAGTTGCGCAAGTGAAATCAGTAACAACTTGGGCAGCCTTTGATGCGATAAGGGGGGTTCATGTTTCGTAAATTCATCCAGAGAAATTCGTTGTTACAGCAGATGGTTGCAGTCCCAGAGACAGACCCTGCGCAATCGGAAAAGGGCTCAGTCCGGCCGAAGTCGGGCCTCAGATTAGTCGTCGCGACAATCGGCCTGCTGGGCTCATGCGCATTGCTGACGACTGAAGGCGTGGCGCAGATTCAACAGCCTACCTCAGTGATCCTAAGCTCCGCAGAGACCGATCCTGTTACAATGGGTTGGATGCAGGGTAGCCCACCACCGCTTGATAAAGTGATCAAATTTGAAGACGGTTCCTTTAGCCGATTTCCCCAGACGCGATGGTCTTTTTCGCACTATCGCGAGTTATTTCCGACAGCGCGGGTAACGCGCGGTCCAGGCGCGATCGCCCCGTTACCGCGCGTCATGCGCCGCGATCTTGATGCTGTCGCTTTTACGCCGCTCGGTCAGTCATCCTCAATGACTTGGGCTCAGGCGTTTGAAGCTGTTTACGGCGATGCTGTGATCATTCTCCACCGCGGGCAGATTGTGTACGAGCGATATAATGGAGTAACAGATGGTGACACGCCGCATATCATGTTTTCGGTGTCAAAATCTTTTTCGGGGACGCTGGCCGAAATGCTTATCGCAAATGGTCAGCTTGATGAAAATGCCAAAGTTGTGCAGTATATTCCCGAACTTGTTTCCAGCGGTTTTGGTGATGCGACGGTCCGCCAGATTCTAGATATGACCACGGGGCTGGATTATTCGGAAAATTATTCAGACCCAAAGGCGCAGGTTGTGACATACGCGTTTTCCGCAGGGGCTGCCCCAAGGCCCTCGGGCTACTCTGGTCCCAGAAACATTTTTGACTTTCTTAAGACCGTTGCCAAATCGGGGGAGCATGGTGGCGAGTTCGTATATAAAACGGTGAATACCGAAGTTTTGGGGCTCTTGCTGTCGCGCGTGACCAACACCCGATTGCCCGATCTTTTGAGCCAACATATTTGGTCCAAGCTTGGTGTTGAACATGATGCCGATTTTGTAGTCGACTCCAGCGGCGTAGCCATAGCGGGGGGCGGTTTGAACATGACCCTGCGTGACGCGGCGCGGTTTGGCGAAATGATGCGGTTGAACGGAAGGTTCAACGGACACCAAATTATACCGGCGCAAGCAATTGCTTCTATACGGCGTGGAGCAAGTCAAGCTGACTTCGCTAAGGCCGGCTATGCAGCACTTCCCAACTGGAGTTATCGCAGCCAGTGGTGGATCAGCCATAACGCCCACGGCTCCTTCACTGCACGGGGAATTTATGGTCAGGCGATTTACATCGATCCTAAAGCCGAAATGGTGATCGTTCGTTTTGCCTCTAATCCAAAAGCCGCCAACGCAAATTTTGACTCGATTTCATTGCCTGCCTATCAAGCCATCGCCGAACGGCTGATGCAACCTGAAGTACGCGAGTGAAAAAGGTAATGTGATGGAAGAAAATACCATTCGGGCTTGTTCGATATGGCGCGCACTAGACGTAGTGGGCGATGTTCCAGTTTTACTGATCATGGAACGCGCCTGGTTAGGTGCTCGTCGATTTGAAGAGTTTGTTGCGCAGACGCGGCTGGCCCGCTCCGTCGTCAGCGGCCGCTTATCAAAGCTTGTCGAGGCACGCATCTTTTCCAAAGAAGTAGCAGAGGGTGGGCATCGTCATGTCTACAGATTGCTGCCCATGGGGCGAGAGCTTTTTCCCACTGCCCTGATGATATTAAGGTGGCAACACCGCTGGGAACCAGTCCGACGCGGTTTTAACGTGCGTCTCGTTCACCGCGACTGCGGGCATGCTATGGAGCCCACCCCAGTTTGTGCGCACTGCAATGTAGAGATTGACCCTCGCTTTGTGAGTTGGCAGCCAGGGCCAGGATTGACACAGGTTACACCGGATTATCAGAAGCGCCGAAAGCAAACGACCGCCGCAATTGCTCGGCGCGATGCCAGCGTAATGGTCGATTCAGTGATTGAGCTTTTCGGTGACCGCTGGGCAACGTTGATCGTCCGGGCCTGCTTTACGGGCATTTATCGCTACGATGATATCCAGCGTGATACTCTAATGGCTACCAATATCCTTTCGGACCGTATTGATCGTCTTTTGGCCCAGGGTATATTGAAACCAATTCTATACTCCGCGCACCGCCGCCGTTTTGAGTATCGACTGACCGATAAAGGACGCGATCTCTACTGCGTTCTACTGGCACTCTTGAAATGGGGGGATACATGGTTTTCAGATGAACGGGGGCCGCCTCTTCTTTTGACCCACAATCCTTGCGACCATGCGCTGGAAATGAAGATAGAATGTAGTGAATGTCACCAGACAGTCGATTTTTACAATACAAGTTTTGAACTTCCGAACGCCGACAACTCGCTTGCTTTGGTTTAACAAAAAACGAGTTGTCACGCGGTCAGTTTAACAAGCAGGAAGGAATTGGGTGCGCAGATTATGACACAGATAAAGCCCGCCAGCTTTCGTGATGCCCCCTTCCGCGAGGCCCAGTTTATGCCGGTCGCGCTTGATGTGGAGCGGCGGGACAATGGGACGGTGATCTTACGCAGCCGGGTTGAGCTTGGAGAGTATGAACCTAATTTGGCTCTGGCTTTTAGCAAAACTGCAGAGCGTTGCGGTGCGAAGCCTGCTCTGGCAGTGCGGAACTCTTACGAGAGCTGGGAGTATACGAGTTATGCCGACCTGAAGCATTCGGTCGATGCTGCCACGCAGTGGCTGATAGATAACGTCCCGCGTGGTGGCGTTATGGTAATGATGACACCCAATGGTTTGACCGCAGCAACCATGACGTTCGCCGCTTATGCTGCCGGTGTTATTTTATGCCCAGTGAGCACTACCTTCGGCCTGACTGGCGGAGATCATGTGCGTCTTCGGCATGTCTTGGCCAAAACGCGACCTGACGTTATTGTTCTGGAATCCAATCCGAAATTGGCTGCTGCCGTCGTATCCTGCGCGGGTGATGATGTAGCTATCATCACAACAGATACGCAGACGGTAAACCGGAGGGCGTTTTCCTTATCAAGCGTTTTGGCCACCACGCCAACATCTGCAGTAGTGAAGGCCATCGCAAATATCGACCCTGAGAATACCGTGTCTTACATGCTGACATCCGGATCGACCGGTCTACCCAAAATTGTTCCGCAGTCCATGGCTGCAACGGCGGCATGCGGCCAGCAAGCTCTGGTTGCTATCGGCCGGGCTGCTGACTGGGGTGGGGTAATTGTAGACTGGCTGCCTTGGCATCATGCCGCAGGTGCTTCTGTCCTGCGTTCGACACTGCTGCAAGGCGGGACACTTTATGTGGATGATGGAAAACCGCTGCCAGGACTTTTTGATCAAACAATCCGCAACTTGCGTGAAATTCCAATAGCCTATTTCAGCAATGTGCCGCTTGGTTATTCCATGCTCGTCGAGGCAATGGAGCAAGACCCTGAATTGCGGCGGACCTTTTTCAGCAAAATGCGCTTGATGCTCTACGGCGGCGCAGGGCTGCAGCAACATGTTTTCGACCGCCTACAGCAATTTGCAGTCGCAGAGACGGGCCATCGCATCCATATGACCACGGGTTATGGCATGACCGAGACCGTCACTGGGTGTATGGTTATTCATTACCCGACAGAGCAGGTGGGGATAGGCCTTCCGACACCCGGGCTTGAGGTGAAGCTTGTGCCTCAGGATGCACGGTTCGCAGTAAGGCTGCGCGGTCCCAATGTCATGCGCGGCTATCTGGACGAACCGGAAAAAAACATGGAAGTTTTCGATGAAGAGGGCTTTTACCGTACGGGCGACCTTGCGGTGTTCAGCGACGCAAACAACCCGGAGAAAGGACTAGTGTTTGCTGGACGCCAGTCGGAAGAATTTAAACTCTCGAATGGCACATGGGTCTATGGCGGGAGCCTGCGAGCAGCGCTTCTGGAAGCGTTGGACCCTCTCGTAAGTGACGTTGTGCTTTGTGATGATGACCGCGAATTTCTGACTCTTCTGGCATGGCCTACTGCGCACGCTTCTGACCAGCCGCTTGGAACCATCGTCAACCGATTGCGTGACTTCAACCGCACGCAACAGGGTGCTTCCGCCACCATCCGCCGTGTCGCATTGTTAGATCAGCCGCCTAATGTCGATGCCCAAGAAATTTCGGATAAAGGTACGATCAACCGGCGGGCGGTGATCGACGGTCGTCATGAAATTGTATCACGCCTTTATGCCGCGGAACCCGATGACGGCATTGGAATTGTCTGATTGTTTTGGGGAGACATTATATGACAGTAACCGAGATACTTATCATCAACGCACTGGTTCTGGCGATCTGTTTTGCGATGTTGTGGTTCATCAGCCTCAGGACACGGGACGTTACCCCGGTTGACAGTTTTTGGGCGCTTGGGATGGTGATTATGGGACTGACGACCTATTCCCAAACGGCTGGAGCGCCGGATCGCAAGTTGCTGTTGCTTACGTTATGCGCGATCTGGGGTCTACGCCTTGGCATTTACATGCTGCGCCGCTGGAAAATGCACGGGCCTGATCGCCGCTACCAGACGATGCTCGGCAAGGCTGAAAGCCAAAAAGGGTGGGGCTTTGCACAATCGTCGCTGCGGATGGTGTATCTGATACAGGCGCCATTATTGTTTATCGTATGCCTGCCTGTCCAACTGGGCCAGATTGACGCACAGCCAACTGTTGGGCTCCTTGGGTATTTCGGCGCGGGTTTGACGGTGGCGGGTATCTTGTTTGAATCCATTGGTGATTGGCAGCTGGCAAAGTTCAAAGCGAACCCCGCCAATGACGGCTTGGTAATGGACAAGGGCCTGTGGCGTTACACGCGGCACCCAAATTATTTCGGGGATGTCTGTGTATGGTGGGGGCTTTACGCAGTCGCTTGTGAAACCCCGACTGGTGTCTGGGCCTTGCCAGGACCCATCCTCCTTACCTGGACGCTCACAAAATGGTCTGGCGTGCCGACAATTGAAAACCGGATGAAACGCAAAAAGCCTGGCTATGATGCTTATGTGCGTCGCACGGCCCCGTTTGTTCCTTGGTTCCCCAAGCGCGATTAACGACCAAAAACCCGCAACGCGCCGCTTTCCGCGGAATCAATATACTCGTCGAGCCGTGAGATTAGCCCATTTTCGATGCGCACTACGACGCATGCTGACATTTTCCAGGGTGTACCGTCGGGAAGCGTTGCTTCAAGCACATGTTGTTGCAGGAACCCGTCTTTCAACGCTTCGCGGCGCACTACCCGGTAATTGCGATCAGGTAGTTTCGCGATAAACCAATCCAGAACCGCCATATTTTGATCAACGGTCTGTTCAATATTGTCGGTATTGTGCCAAAGTTTGGCATCAGGCGCATAACAAGCACGAACCGTTGCTACATCACCGCTTTGGATTGCACCGACGAATTTTGCGGCGAAGTCGAGTATTTCCTGTTCTGTCATAAGAGGCCTTTCTTCTTTTGGTTCCATCATTGATATTCGGTCTGTCTACCTGAAATGCGCACGCCATGCGGCGGGGGGCTGGTAAGCGAAGAGCCCTGGCGGTGCTGCAACAACATCGGGAATGGTGCGGATCGCAACCGCCACGGTGGCGTCTGATAGGGCGCGTGAGGGCGGGGCGCCTGCGTCAGCCTCACTTATATCAACACGCATATTGATATTGGGACGGCCCGTAATGTCCACAGTCCAGTGGCCAACATTGGCACCGCCATGCAGGTTAGGGTCGGCGGTCCACAGGATGGAGAGCGACAATAAAACGCCATTGACCATTTCGCAGTTCCAGCGCCACTGCGTCGCTGCCACAGTGCCCTTTGCAATTGGCCCAGCTGTGATGACCATGTCCGCTGGCGCAAGCGTTAGCTGATGATCAGGCAGAATTCTCTGAACCTCTGTTCCCATTGCATGGGCTGAAAAATACAAGACCTCACTGAACAATGCCGTGTAAAGCTCCGCAAGAGGACCTGCGCGAATGTCACTTCGGGCTGGGTCGGTCCCAAGCCCCATCAGTCCGAAAACAAATTCTGGTGAGGCCATGGCAGACGCGTCGACCATCTCGCGCACGTCTATTTTCTCCAGATCCGCGCACAACGCTGTAGCTGCAAGAGCGAGCCGCTCGACTATAAGGCCTGGGTTTACGCCAACACCGGCGAGCGTTACACCACCCGCGAGGCACGCCTTCTGTAAGCGGCCCGCGTAGTTTGCGCCTTGCGCAGCGGGCCAATGGAAACCCGCCGTGGAAATAACATTTTTTCCGGACTCAAGTAGGCGTACGACATCATCGACCAGTGCGTCATAAGGTAAGGTAATGCGAGGCGTGTGGATAACCACATGGGCGTCCGTCGCAAGAATATCGTCAATGACATTAGTAGTGAAAATACCCGTTTCAGGACGGCGAGCCAGTTGCCCTGCATCCACGCCGACCTTGCTCGGGTTGTACACAAAAACACCCGCAAGTGCGATGTCAGGATGATCGACAATCCGCCGAAGCGATGTTCGTCCCATAGAACCGGTTGCCCACTGGATGGCGCGAATCATTGGATACTTCGCATGAGAAGCACCTTTTGCTTGGCCTCACCGTGGCTGTTGTTTCTTTTAAAAATCATGCCAAGATTAGCGGTGATGGACAAGGATGATATGCGACCATAATTGCTATCTCCAATTCGTTTGCGTCTGCTTGACATAATCGTTGATTGCTTTCAAAGGTCAATAGAATAGTTCGTTTATGCAAGTTTAGTTGATTTAGAAAATCCCAAACACAAAGGGCGAATAAATGGCGCATTGGCTTAAACAGATTGCCGCCGGAGTTATGCTGGTGGGGAGCGCGATAGGCGCCTCGGCGCAGGCGCCAAATACACAAGAGACGCAGGAGAAACCTATGACGGCCGACCCAAAGATTGAAGTTGTCCAGAATATGATCGACGCCTGGAACACGCGCAACTGGCAGCGCGTTGGCGACTTGTTCACTGAGGACGGTATTCTGCATTCCATGATGACTGACCCTATTGTCGGCCGTAAAACGATCAGCGCCAGAATCTCGGCCATGGGTGCCGGCATATCGTCGATCACTTTGCACATCCGCAACATCGGAAGGGTTGGCGACGTGGTCATTATCGAGCGGGTCGATGAATTCGTCTACAATGGTCATGAGGGCAAGGTGCCGGTGGTCGGCGTTCTCGTGGTTGAGGGTGACAAGATTAAGGAATGGCGGGAATATTATGATCATGCGCAGCTGTCCAGCGCGATGGGTCTTCAGTCACATGCTTCAAAGCCGACCTCTGCCCAATGATTTCAGCCTGCCTTGGACCAAAGCGATCGAACGCACGGCCAATGAGTAACAATATAAGGACATGATACATGAAAATTGAAGGTTCTGTTGCCTTAGTAACCGGAGGAAATCGAGGAATCGGCCAAGGGTTTGTTGAGGAATTGCTGGAGCAAGGTGCAGCTCATGTTTATATTTGTTCACGGACACTTGCAGATGGCGAAGCTCTTGCGGCAAGGGATCCTGCGCGGCTTACCGCAATCGAACTCGATGTAACCCGTGAAGATCAAGTAGCTGCGGCTGCGGCCCGATGCACCGATGTCAATTTGCTTGTAAATAACGCTGGTTCTTATGGCATGACAACATTGATGACCGCCCCAGACTTAGGAGCTCTGCGAACTGAAATTGAAACGAACTGTATCGCAATGATCTCTATGGTGCGCGCATTCGCGCCTGCTCTTAAAGCCAATGGCGGCGGCGCCGTTGTCAACGTGCTATCGGCCGGAGCTATTGTAGCCGTGCCCGTTATGGGCGGCTACAGCCCTTCTAAATTCGCTGCACGGGCAGCATCAACTTGCCTGCGCGCTGAGCTCGCCCCACAAGGTACGCATGTCGCCGCCCTGATTGTCGGTTCAGTTGATACCCGTATGTCGGAACATATAACGGGTCGCGTCAAAGCAACGCCCCGCGATATCGCCCGCGCAGGCATAATTGCCGTGCGCCACAATATTGATGAATATGATACAGATCCTCACGCGATAGAGGTTCGGGCATTTACTGCGCGGGATCCCCATGGTTTAGCGGCTTCAATGGCTAAACCTTTTTTACCAGCTTGATGGAAAAAACTAGAGCAGATTACTCTGCTCTAGAGTCATATTGATGGCCGGGAGATCATCTCTTTCAGCTCGTCGGTAATCGGTGCGCCATCCTTCATCTCGGAGCTGATACGGCCATCAAAATATTCGCGCCACTCGCTGACCAACTTACCTCGGAAAACGAATACACCGGCATAAGGTATCACGATATGCCGTCCTGACTTAGTCCAAAACTCATCCACACCCTCGACGAATATCCGATCTTGTGTTTCCACCGCATCGAACATCCGCCAGGCGCTAGTTTCGATTATGGGAGCCATGGTTTCTAACACCGCGCGCATGGCAGCCTTACCCTTTACAGCAGGCCGGTAACCACTGGTGTTTCTCCATACAATGTCATCGGTCACATGCGCTAGAACGGCCTCGACGTCGTGGTTGTGCCAACCGGTGATGATCGCCTTCAATGTTTCGAGCATATGGTCTCTCCTATTTTTGCCGGCAATCGCTGGGCTGGCACTTGCCAAAATGGCAACACCTGCCGCAGCAATGACGGAGCGGCGTGTAGTTAATGCCATCGGTTGGTTCATAATCTGTTCCTAGCAATCTGAGACAAAGATGGCCGGAGCAACGCTTGCTCCGGCCGCCTCACATTAGAACTTGGCACTTAACTCCAAACCATACGTCCGCGGTGGCGCATATGAGGACACTTCATCATGGAAAAACACAATGATGTTCGTCCGGTAGAGCTTATTGGTCATGTTTTTGGCAAAAGCCGACAAGCTCCAATTCTTGTTAGGCAGGTTGAGAGTAGCGCGTCCGTCAAGCGTACCATAGCCTTCTTCCCAAGTGGTATTTTCGGGTGCCCAAGGCATTCTGCCTTGGTAGCGATATGCCAATCTGAGGGTTAGGGCGTCTTCCCAGCTGCCAGAACCAATTGATGCCTCGGCGCCCACCGCGATCTGGAATTTAGGCGTCCGCTGAAGCTCCTTGCCGGTGTTGTTTACGCCAGCAAAGGTGAAGCTGTCGTAAGTGGCATCAAGATAAGTGCCGCTTAACCAAGCCCGCAATTGTGGCGTCGGCGCAAATTGAAGATCGGACTCGATGCCTTTGATGCTCGCGCTCGCAGCGTTGCTGATGACGTTGCAAAGACACGAGGCCAATGTCTGCTGAACTTGCAGGTTTTTGTATTCCATCATGAAAAGCGCAGAGTTCCAGCGTACCGAGCGGTCGAACAGTTCTGCCTTGTAACCAACTTCATAGTTTGTGACGTTTTCAGGTTCATAGGCGGTGTTAGCTGCAACTGCCTTCGACGCATTGTTTTGAAAGCCACCGCCCTTAAATCCACGTGAAATGGTGGCATAGGCCATCATGTCGTCATTGGGTGTCCAGGTCAAAGTTGCTTGCGGCGTGAATGCGTCCCAAGATTTGCCATAAGGCGTTTTGAAGGGTTCCGTAAGGGGGGTCAGTGGAGCGGTGTCGGTGGGCTTGTAACGGTCGCCTGTTGCAACGACGAAGCCTTGCTGATTTCCGGTCTTACTATCGTGGGTATAGCGCACACCGCCGTCCAACTTAAGAGTGTCCGACAGACGGTAAGTAAGCTGAGCAAATACGGCATAATCTTCGTTATGACCGGCATCGGTCCAGTGAGATTCGCCACTCAACGTTGGAAGCACGAGCGATTCACCCCAAAAGCGGTTGCGTTGTGTGACGTTGCTCTTCAGGTAGAAAGCGCCGACGATCCAGTTCAGCTTGGCGCTATCATCTGTGGATTGTACGCGGAGCTCTTGCGTAAAGAAATTGCCCGTTTCACGGAAGTTGACAGGTTCAGCGAAAAGCAAACTTGCCCCAACACTCGCTAGTTCAGCAGACGTGAGATTGAAACCATTGTCCGGTCCAAGACTGGTCTGATCGTACAGCGTAAAGGATTTGTTGTTCCGATAGCCGGTGTTGCTTGTAAGCTTGATTGATTGGTTTAATTCTTGTTCCAGCTTTAGAATGAAGCTGTAATTGTCGCGCGTAGCGGACTGTGGGGTCGGGGCAGCGTCGCCTTTAAACTGCGGCCACACTGGGAAGCCTTCGCGCGGGCCGAGCGTCCTGCCAAGCCGCTGGCTGATCAGCTTGCGTGTTCCCGACCAAATGGTAGCGCCGGGAGGACTCGTGGGGCTTTCGACGCCAACGCGGAGAACGCCATCGTCACTGGTTTGCGAATAATCCGCAATGAACAAGGCATTGAAGCCCGATCCTGCGGGCTCATAAGCCAATTGGAAGCGCGCTTGCGTGGAATCCAAATTTTCTAGATCTACATTATGGAGGATATCCCGGGCATAACCAGAACGATTGATAGACTGGAAGGAAATGCGGCCAGAAATGTCGTCTGTTATTGCCCCATTGATAAATCCATTAAATTGTCGAAGGCTGTAGTTGCCAATGGAAGCGCTAACGGCACCCGAAAACTCTTGGCTTGGCTTGTTGCTTATGATGTTGACGGCACCACCCGCGACGTTTTTACCCAGCAACACGCCCTGAGGCCCGCGGACGACTTCGATCCGTGCCACATCGTAAAAGGCGGTGTTCAGGACCCCGGAGCGGGCCACGTAAACATCGTCAACAAAAGTTGATACAGATTGGTCGGCGGTTGGCCCAGTCAGGCGCGTATTCACAACACCGCGAATGTTAATCTCGTTTGCCTGCGGCGAGTTTGCCGTGAACGAAATGCCCGTCATGGTTTGGGCTAGGTCATTAATCGAAAGGACCCGATCTTTTGCCAGTGTGGCGCCCGTTATGGCTGAAATCGCCAATGGTGCGTCTTGCACATTTTCTTCACGCTTTTGCGCGGTAACAACAATTTCTTCGAGATTAGTAGCTTTAGTTGTATTTGTTTGGGCAACTGCCGCAGCAGGTATCGCTAAGCCAACGCTAAGCACTGCCAGTGCTGATGACGTTTGTAAAAACTTCAGTTTCATAAACCCCTCCCAAGGTGAACATGACCCAATCTTTTCGTCGAATCACTTGCATAACCAAACTTAGAGTATCGTTATGCGACAATAGTTTTATTGTGCAAGTAATTAATTGTCACGGGTTAGACCTCCCTAAGCTAAAGCAAAAATTGCCGCCGGCGGTATCCTTGTAACAGTACAGCATAATGCTAATTTCCCACGCTCTCCTCGGCTCCGACGAGCAGCTTAAAGGGCCTACGTGCTGCTGCCAGCGCCAAAACTCCTAATGGAATAGCGACCGCGCATAAGATACCTACCGCAACGCCGATCTTGGTTGGGTCCTTCAGCCAGTGGTCACTGATAAGTGCCGCGGCTGTTGGGCCGATCGTAAAGGCAACGAGGTTTCCAATCAGAAAGTACAGCGCCAGCACTCGCGCGCGCAACCGGTTCGGCGTTACGGATAAAAAAGTTGCTGCGGGGAGGCCTTGGAACAAGCCAAATGCGCTGCAAGCTAATGTCAGCAGTATCACTGCCATGGCGCTGTTTTCGGCAAATGGCACCGCTACTGCGAAAGGATAGCAAAGGGCTCCACCGAACATTGCCACCCTTAAAATTCCATCCTTGTGTCCAGCTTTTGCCAAGTGGTCGGTCGCCCAGCCACCCAATAGGACACCGCCTGAGCAGCAAATAAGTAAGATAGAGCCGAAAACGACGCCCACTTGTCCAATCTCCCACCCATGGGCGCGGATCAAGAAAGCCGGGGTCCAAACAAGGTAAGCGGCAAGCGCCACGCCAAGGAGCGAATAACCAGCCGTTAACAGCGACAAAACAGCCCATTGTGTGCGAAGAAACGGCAGCAAGGCTTGCGAGGGGCTATCTATTTCGAGGGCAGCATCTTTGCGCGTTGGTTCGCGCACCAAGGCCATGGCAAAGATCAACAGCGGTCCGGGCAGGCTAACTATCAAAAATGCCAGTTGCCAACTCTTAAGAGTGCCAATCAGCGGCAACGTCATGGGTGGCGAAGAGACTGCCCATTGAACCACAGCTCCGCCTATCATCAGGGCAAGTCCTACGCCGGCTATAGCCCCAATTGAGTAGACACCCATCGCGCGTGCGCGACGTGCGGGGGGGAAGCTATCAGCTATCATCGAGTAGGCGGCAGGTGACAGGCCAGCCTCACCGATACCGACGCCGATCCGCGCCAAGAATAGAGTAAAAAAACTGTTGGCCATTCCGCACGCGGCAGTCATTGCACTCCAGACTGCAACGCCCAGCATGATAAGCTTTTGCCGTGACCACCGGTCGGCGGCCCACGCAAGCGGTATTCCCATCACCGTGTAAAACAGCGTGAAGGCAAGGCCGCTGAGCAAACTGAATTCAGTGTCATTAATGCCGAGGTCTTGCTTTATGGGTTCCACCAGCAAAGTGATGATTTGGCGGTCAACAAAAGCCGTGGCGTAGCAAGCCATCAGGACGACAACACCAAACCAAGCGCGGCTTGGATTTGGCCAGCTGGCAGCCTCGGCTGAGTTGGACCCGGCCTTGACGGGAATATTCCTATTTGGCTGGATCTCGGACGATACAGTCACTTTACAACCCTTGAACAATTCATCCGATTTTCGGCGCTTTGGCCGCCAGAGCTCGCCGACGATCTTCATCAAGGCGGGCAATCAATAATGGGACCGTTGTTTGCGGCTGACGGGTATGAGCATAAGCGTGCGTGGAGCGTTGCTTGCGATCGAACCAGACACGGTCTGCAATTGCAGTGGGCCTCGATGCTGCCAACCATATGATTGTATCCGCCGCCTGCGCCGCATTGCGCAGTATCGGCTTTAAGATCTTCCGAAACGTTGGCAGCGATGACCGAACGCCCGCCGTGTCTGCCCAGCCGGGATGTACCACATATGCTTGGATACCCCGCTGGCCATAAGTGTCGCGCCAGTAATCAGTCAGAGCAACCTGGGCGCGCTTGTGCGAGGCATAGGCGCCAAAGCCATTGTAGACTTTCTTATTTCCATCCAGCATTGGAAGGTTGAGCGGAACGTTAAACATTCCCCCGGAAGTCACATTTATAATATTTGCGCCCTTCGAAAGGCAACCGATCTCAGCCAAGGTTTCCGTAAGGTGGAAATGACCCAGCAGGTTCGTGGTGTAGGTTGTTTCAAAGCCTTCGTGCGTCGATGAGTAATCGCGGTTCAGGATCCCGACGCAATTGACAAGGACGTCGATCTCAGTTGATTGGTTCCAGTGGCGCGCCATTTCGTCAATCGCAGCGACTGACGCTAGATCACACAGCACTGGATGGATTGTTCCTGCCAGCTCCACACTCTCTGAAACGAGTAATTCAAGTGCATCGAGGTTGCGACCAACCGCAAATACCTGTGCACCTCTTCCCGCAGCCATCAGCGCGACTGCCTTGCCGATACCGCCCGAGGCACCCGTAACAAGCCACCGCTGGCCGGCAAAGTTGCCTGATATCGGTCTAAAGGGAAGCAATCTCGCCACATAACCGATGCGCGTGAACGAGGGGGTGAAGCGCGCGTAGAATTTCAAGGTTTTTGAAAGTCCCTGCAGCATTTTTGGTATAGCCATCCGTAAAATCTCCCCCTGACTCGAAAAATGTATACTTGATTTCAAATTCTATCTTTGAGGGTCATGCCCGACGCACGGTTACTTGCATAACCAAACTATCTACGCAAGTAGTTACCGAATCCAGATGCCATCGTGTTAATTGTCGCCGAGAAGTGGCCCGTTAGTGGCATAAGTTTTCGTTGAAATTTGGCTCATGTTTGAATCACACCCTGACTGACTGGGGGGTGTTCCCCGTAAGCACCAACGGCACAGATTTGATGATGTGACTTAAGCACTGGTCAACTGAAGGCCCCTACAACACATGTTTTAAAAATATCCTGCGGCCAAAGCAGTCGCCAAGGCGCATATAGCTGATGCCGGGATATTTCGAGCCGCAGTAGACGGCCTAGGGCAAAAGACTTAAATAATTATATAATAATTTCAATAACATAGATGTTATTAGATACATGACCGGCCCCCATTGAGTGGTCCGGTTTGATTGTTAGTGCATGATTGCCTCCTTGGCCAGTGTTGACCGTAGGTGGAGCGAAGCGGAACCGGAGGACGGCACTGGCCAAGGGACGGTCTGTGGTGCGGGTGGGCGATAACCAAGCGAGCTATGTGGTCTGACAGTATTGTAATGCCGCCGCCATGCTTCGATCAGGATTTGGGCTTCGGCAAGGCTGTAGAAGATTTCGCCATTAAGCAACTCGTCACGCAAGCTGCCGTTGAACGATTCACAATAGCCGTTCTCCCACGGGCTGCCTGGTGTTATGTAAAGCGTCTGCACTCCGATCTGTGCCAACCAGCCTTTAACGGCGGTAGCGATGAACTCAGGGCCATTGTCTGACCTTATGTGCGCCGGTGGACCGTGGAAGATGAACAACTCCGCCAGGATCGCCAGCACGTCTGCACTCCTGATCCGGCGTGCAACCAGCAGGGCCACACACTCTCGGCTAGCCTCATCGATGATTGCAAGAATGCGGAACTTGCGACCATCATAGGTTCGACCCTCGACAAAGTCGTAAGCCCAGACATGCCCCGGATATTCAGGGCGCAGCCGGATGCACGAACCATCGTTCAGCCACAGTCGTCCGCGCTTTGGCTGCTTCTGCGGCACCTTAAGCCCTTCACGCCGCCAGATGCGCTCAACCCGCTTGCGGTTCACATGCCAGCCTGCGTCACGCAGGAGCGCTGTCACACGCCGATAGCCATAACGACCATATTGGCGTGCCAACTCGATAATGTCTGCGGTCAGGGCTTCCTCGTCATCCGCCCCGCGCGGAACTTTACGCTGCGTCGATCGGTGCTGGCCCAGAACGCGGCAGATGCGGCGTTCAGAGACAGGCAGTTCCTTGCGGATATGATCAATACAGCGCCGCCGTCGCGCGGGGCTCAGTAGTTTCCCCGAGCAGCCTCTTGCAGGATCAGCTTGTCGAGAGTGAGATCTGAGATCGCACGGCGCAGCCGCGCATTCTCTTTCTCAAGGTCTTTCATCCGGCGAGCCTGATCGGTCTTCAGACCGCCATATTCCTTGCGCCAGCGGTAATAGGTCTGCTCGCTGATCGATAATCGGCGGCAGGCATCTGCCGTCGTCCCACCCTGCGCCAGCACAATCTCTGCTTCACGCAGCTTGCCGATAATCTCCTCCGGCGTGTGTTTCTTAAATGGCATTTGTCTTTTCCTTCCGTGTCCAAAATAACATATATTTTGGACCACCCAGAAGGGGGCAGATCACTCGTTGTGTTTCCATTATCGTCGGTCGTGCGATATCCGCCACCAACAGTAGGAGAAGTCCTCCTTGTGTTTCCGTTATCATCGGTCGTGCGATATCCGCCAGTTAGCCGCCACCGACATCTGTGGCGAAACTAGAACGCAAAGACAGAATACCATCGACAAAGCGAACACAGGTGAAATCTGCCGAGTTCGATTGATTGGAAGATAACTAATCACCGTGACCACAGTATGGACCAGGATCAAACCATCTGATTTGTACAAATTCATTGCCACTTAGCACGATAGATCGGACAATTTTTGTCTGATTGTTATGAAAACTCATTATTGGCGTTATCCACATAAGACTGCAATGAGTATCAGTCTGAAGCTCATTTGTCGGTATAACAAATTTCTTTATATTTATTATGCGCACTGCTTCAACGCCACCAGATGCACGACGGGCAATCGGCTCCGACTGGGCAAAGAGGAAGACGCTGCCTCGCCGAAACGTCATGACGCAGCAAGCCAAGGTCTCGGTGGTGACATAATCAAAGGTCTCGGTGGTGACATAATTTTGCGTTTTCCGAATATGGTATTGAGATCCGCCGACCTGACTCCAGCCGTTAATGACCTGACCGATTTCGTTGCCAACCACCTGCCCGATACTCAACTCACCGCTCGATTGAGCAGCAGCAGACTGAAATGAAAGCAGGGCAGCGATTCCAATCAAACCAGACCAAAATTTGCGCATAAATTGCCCTCGTTTTTGCAAAGGAGCCAACGTTAACATTGCATTTGTAGGCGTCAACCGAGTTTCTGGAGGTAGGGTCATCAGGGGCAAGAGTGAATTATTGTTTGACGAGACTACCAACTGGGGCGCCCCGCCCCAGTACCGCAGGCAAACTCAAGCCATCGGTATGCTTGACTTCCAGGTATAGCTCGTTCTTTTGGTTGAACCTCACTTGAGTAACTCAAAGCCTTACCAGAGGCACTGTAAGTCGCCATACCCAGCTCTTGCCAAGTTGATCTGCCCCCTTCTGGGTGGTCCAAAATATATGTTATTTTGGACACGGAAGGAAAAGACAAATGCCATTTAAGAAACACACGCCGGAGGAGATTATCGGCAAGCTGCGTGA
>Ga0208671_10000301_pt1 | contig 27101 bp, 27 predicted proteins | sample ColrivemetaGS759_FD_187606 | JGI IMG/M metagenome (GOLD analysis project Ga0208671, IMG submission 187606) | Estuarine microbial communities from the Columbia River estuary - Ebb tide ETM metaG S.759 (SPAdes) (version 2) | ecosystem: Environmental > Aquatic > Marine > Intertidal zone > Estuary ...
GCCCAAAGAGGCGGCGAGTGAGGATGTGGCACCGGGGCAGCGGCTTGCGGCGGGCAAGGTTGGCCGGGTGTGCGACTTGGCCGTGACAGAATTGGGCGCTGTGGTGGAGCGCTCGCCGGATCGCGGAGCGCGCTACAAGATCCACGATACCGCGCCCGGCACCGCGCAGGCACGCACGCTTTATATTTCCGGTTTTGCCGATGGATGCCCCCGACAAGTCACTGGGGCGTTGGCGATGTTTGGCAGCGCGGCCCGCTATGAGGAGTTGCGCTATGGCGCGCCGGGCAAATCCCTGCCCAAAGGAGCGAGCGACGCGGCCTATGAAGAGGTGAAATCCACCGTTTGCGGCGTGGCGAAGGGGCGGCCTTGTGGCAAGAACGCAGGCAAGATGGACAGTGCTGTGGTGTTTGTCAGCATCTATCAGAGTTTTGGCGACAACGGCTCGTGGGCTACGTTGCTTTTGCATGACGGGCGGGTGGCTGCGGCGGATTTGAAGGCGCATTGAGGCGCATTCGCGGGGTATTGGCCCGCCGCGCGCTGCGATGTCTCAGCACGGCTCACCAATGCGGCGGACGTTCGTCGCCTGTGTGAATCCCCCTGGTTTCGCTGGCCAGACGTTCCGCTTCGCGTTCAAGCAGCATGTGCACCCGGCGGGTGAGCAGGTCGATCTCATTGGCTTGGCGGGCGACCACGTCGGAGAGGTCATCAACGGTGCGGATTAGATGGGCGAGTTTTTCCTCGATCTCTTGCATGGGGCGCTCCTTCGGTGGGAGGGTGTAGCATGGGCTTTGGCGGGGAGGAAGCAATGACAGTCGCAGTGACAACGCAGGGGCGGGTAAGGGTGGTGAGCGTGCAGCGCAGTGCGGCACGCAATGCGGTAGACCCGGCAACAGCACGCGCCTTGTTTGCGGCGTTTACCGATTTTGACGCAGACCCGGCTGTGGATGTGGCGGTGCTGACCGGCGCGGGTGGGTTTTGTGCGGGGTTTGATCTGAAGGCCGCGGCGGGACGCGAGGGTGCGGATTGGATTGCCGGGCTTGATCTGCCTGCCGACTGGAACCCGATGGAGGACCCACGGCCCGGACCGATGGGGCCAACGCGCTTGATGCTGTCAAAGCCGGTGATTGCGGCTGTGGAGGGCTATGCGGTGGCAGGTGGGATGGAATTGGCGTTGTGGTGCGATTTGCGGGTGGTTGCGGAAAGCGCCACGTTCGGGATCTTTTGCCGTCGCTGGGGTGTGCCGCTGATTGATGGCGGCACGGTGCGCCTGCCTCGGGTGGTGGGGCAGGGGCGGGCGAATGACCTGATCCTGACTGGGCGGGCTGTGGCGGCTGTGGAAGCGCAGGTTATGGGGCTGGCGGATCGGGTGGTGCCAGAGGGGCAAGCCTTGGCAGAGGCGCTGCGTTTGGCCGAAAGCCTGACCCGGTTTCCACAGGCCTGTATGCGGGCGGATTTCCTTGCGGGACGGATGGAGGCGGCGGCTTTGGGTGCGGCGCTGCGGCGGGAATGGGCCTCGGCTGCGGCGTTTCTGGCGGAGGGCGCAGCAGGGGCGGCACGGTTTGCGGGAGGTGCGGGGCGTGGTGGGGTGTTTTGAGGCCTGAAATAGCGGTGCTGTTTGCTTGCCAGCGGAGGTCTTGGGGGCTATGAGCCAGACGTCTTTAGCGAAGGAGGCGCCTCATGGGCTTCAAGATGGGTATCGTTGGCTTGCCGAATGTCGGCAAATCGACCCTTTTCAACGCGCTCACCCGCACGGCGGCGGCGCAGGCGTCCAACTTCCCGTTCTGCACCATCGAGCCCAATGTGGGCGAGGTTTCGGTGCCGGATGCGCGGCTTGATAAGCTGGCAGCGATTGCCGGATCAAAGCAGATCATTCCAACTCGGATGACCTTTGTGGACATCGCCGGATTGGTGAAGGGCGCGTCGAAAGGCGAGGGTTTGGGCAACCAGTTTCTTGCCAATATCCGCGAGACCGATGCAATTGCTCATGTGCTGCGTTGTTTTGCAGATGACGACATTACCCATGTGGAAGGCCGCGTGGACCCGGTGGAAGATGCGGAGACCATCGATACCGAATTGATGGTTGCCGATATTGAGAGCTGCGAGAAGCGGCTGGCCAATTTGCAGCGCAAGTTGAAGGGTGGCGACAAGGAGGCGGCGGATCAGGAGCGCCTGTTGAAGGCGGCGCTGGTGGCGCTGTCTGAGGGTAAGCCCGCGCGGACGATCAAGGTTGCGGCAGAGGATATGAAACAGTGGCGGATGCTTCAGCTGCTGACGACGAAGCCTGTGCTGTATGTGTGCAACGTGTCGGAGGCCGATGCGGCCAAGGGCAATGCGTTGACAGCGCGAGTGGCAGAGATGGCGGCCGCGCAAGGCAACAGCCATGTGATCATTTCGGCGCGGATTGAAGAAGAATTGGCGCAGCTGGAGCCAGAGGATGCTGCGGTATTCTTGGAAGAAATGGAGCTGGAAGAGCCCGGTCTGGATCGATTGATCAAGGCGGGCTATGCGCTATTGGGGTTGCAGACCTATTTCACGGTCGGGCCGAAAGAAGCCCGCGCCTGGACGATCCGGGCGGGCACCTTGGCACCGCAAGCCGCCGGGGTGATCCATGGCGATTTTGAGCGTGGGTTCATCCGGGCAGAAACCGTGGCCTATCCGGATTACGTGGCGTTGGGTGGGGAATCCAAGGCGCGCGAAGCGGGCAAGCTGCGGGCAGAGGGCAAGACCTATCTGGTGCAAGACGGCGACGTGATGCACTTCTTGTTCAACACCTAAAAAGAATTTCGGCATGATATAGTTTATATATCATGCCGGTTCCCTTTCGATATGAGACTGGCAAGAGCGCTTATCGGGCGCGCTGCCAGTTCTGGGCTTGGCAGATGCCCAGAACGCACCCTGAAACCGCAAGCTGATTGCCGGAGAGTTTCATCTTCGAGCGAAAGGTTCGATTGTTGCGCGGATCCCAGATTTGACCGTTGCCCCATGTATTGGCCCCCGTCGGGGCCATGTCGCGGATCATTTGCTTGCCGGTATGTTCATAGGGCTGTTCGCGGCCTTGCAGGTCACGGGCGCGCAGAATGGTTCCGCACAGGGCGGGGCCACACGGCGCAATCTGCACTTCAAGATAGCCTTGATCGGTGGCTTCGGTTTTCCAGATGCCTTTGATCTCTTGCGCCTGTGCGGCCAGTGGCGTTGATAGGGTAAGAAGAACGGCGAAAAAGGAACGGATCATAGGAAGGGACTCCCGCTAAGGGCTTGGATATACGTGAAAATAGTGAGGGCGGTAAAGGCGCTGGCCCCTGCCCAGACGGCTTGGTTGGCGAGGCGTTGGGGCAAGAATGCCACGGCGAGAAGGCCAATCAGCGGGATCGCATGCAGGGCGTGCGTGGCGAGGAAATGCGCGACGCGCAGGTCGCCCACTTCGCGTGACCATCCCATCAAGGGCAGGCTGCTTCCTGTGATTGGGGTGCCGATGTGATGGCCGGACAAGGCCGATAGCGTGCCTGCCGCGATCAAGGTCAGTACAAAGGTCAACACAAGGCCAAGTGCCATCGACAGGCGGAGCGGCTCGGAGAGGGGAGAACGCTTGGCGCGCCAAAAGGCGAGGCCGAAGACCAGACTGACTGTGATGAGCAGAACGGCTAAGACCCCCATCAGCGCATAGACCCCATAGAGCAGGGGCATCGTATTGTAATGCGAGGCGGTGCCAAACATTGCAGCCCCGCCGATCCAAATCATTTCGGCGAAGCTGGCGAGGCCTGCGGCGATCAGTAACCGTCGTATTTTGGGGGAGGTTGTCAGGCTCTCGGGCAGCCAGGTGGCATAAAGTGCCAGCGTGCCGAAATATAGCGCCAGGGCGAGTTGGAATTTGATCGGTTTGAGCCAAACATTCTCGCCCTGAAAGAGGCGCGTATCAAGCGCATAGGCGGGCAGCGTAATGCAAAGCGATAGGGCCATGATCAGCGTGATGCGGGAGAGGATTGGCTCTGCCCGCAAAGAGAGCGACTGGGGCGGTGCGAGGGACGCGGCGAAACTCATGATAAACCATCCTCTTGGTGGGAGGGAACGAGGCGGCGGGCCAGACATAGCATCAGATAGGCAAGCAGGCCTGCCGGGCCGAGGAGAAAGAGGAATGGCAAGATCAGCAGAACTTGCCAATGTGCGATGCCCCGGCGGCGCGCATCGCGCAGGACCCAAGCGCCGATGAAGAGATCGAAGGCGAGGTAATGGATCCATCCGGCAAGGGCGACATCGGGATCGGTGAAGAGGGCTTGCATGGCGGAGAGCGATTGGAAACCGCCCGGTGCATCGGCCAAATGGATGAGCATCAGCACACAATAGGCAAGCGAGAGTGCACCGGGCAGGATGTAGCCGACGACAGGGTCGATCCAGCGCGGTGCAAGGGGCGTTGCCGCGAGCGCGATCCAGCCCAAGAGAGCGAGGGGGTTGACGAGGGAGAATAGGAATTCGGCGGACATGGGACCCTACAATATGTTAATCTTGCCACTGGTAAGATATCGGTAGCTTGCAATCTTTCCGCTGTCAAGTTATGCGGTGATGAAATTTGGGAGAGCAGAAATGCCGAAGGCCTCGCCGAAAAAAGCCTATCATCACGGGGATTTACGCCGCGCTATCATTGATGCGGGCGAGGCAGAATTGGCGGAGCGTGGATTGGAGGGCTTTTCCTTGCGCCGGGTTTCGGCGCGGGTGGGGGTCAGCCATACGGCCCCGGCGCATCATTTTGGGGATGCGGCAGGCCTGATCAACGCCTTGGCGGAGCGTGGGTTTCACCGACTATTGGAGGCGATGGTGGCCCGGCAGGCGACAGCCCCGCGCGACGCTTATGAGCAATTGATCGCTTCGGGCTTGGGCTATCTGGCCTTTGCCGAACAGGACCCGGCCCTGTTCCGGCTCATTTTCAGCTTGCCCAAAGGGCCAGACCCGGGTGCCGCAGTAATGGCGGCGGCCGATGCGGCCTTTTTGCATCTGGCGGGAAATGTGGCGGCCTTGCATGGCGCAGAGCCCATGGCGCATCCCGGTGCCTATGAAGAGGTCATGGCGTGCTGGACGCGGGTGCATGGTTTTGCGGAGTTGATGTTGGCAGGCCATCTTGCGCCGCCTTGCGCCGGGAGAGCAGGCGCGCATGAAGCGCTTTTTCGCAAGGTTTTCGGAGCGGAATTTGCGGCCAAGGTCGGCTAACGCAGCAAAGCGACCATTGGGGCGCAAATGCCTTGTTTTGACGCAAGTTTCGACTTGTGCAGACCGCAACGTAGAAATAAACGGGTCAGCGGAGCTGTGGCCGAGTGGTCGAAGGCACGCCCCTGCTAAGGGCGCAGGCGGGAAACCGTCTCGAGGGTTCGAATCCCTTCGGCTCCGCCACTTGCACTTGCCGAAACCGATGATGGGCCCTCACGGGGCCATTTTTTCTTTTTGCTTCAAAAGGGCTTAGCCGTTGCGACCGCCCTTCGGAGACTGGCTAAATACCCAAAATCGGTCTCTGAACCCGCTTTGTCTCCAACCGACCGCCCTTGCCCTTCAGAAGGGCGCATTCAAAAAGTATAGTACTTTCAGAGTCTTGGCGTTTTGGGGCAAGCGCCCTTTTCGAAGTTTTAAGCGGTATCGAAATACGATGCAAACCGCGGGACGGGTCTTAGGGCAGTCGTTTTGGGCGGAAACCAGTAATTCGCTGCGATCGCACGGTGGTTCTGTGGCCGACCAGAAGCCGACCTTGCCACACTGACCCCGAAACGGAAGTGCTCGGTAACAAGGTTTTTTCTTGAGTCTCAACTCCTACCGTCCCCGAGCGAACCGTGGTGTCTGAGCTGCTCCCCGATCATTGGACAGGATCTGGTGTGCGTTAGGCTACTCTGTGCGCCTGCTGTTCGGGTTGGGTTTCACTTCTTCTCAGCCAATACTCCACGGCTGGTGGTCTGACCGAGTGGCGTCAGCTTTACGCCGCCGAATTTCTTGCGGTTATTTGAAAGCCGCGGCTGGTTAGAATCTGTTTGACCGCACCTCGATTAAACGCAGGTTTTTATCCCCTGCGTTCCTTTTGCTATTCGGAGCCCATGATCATCGCCATGCCAGCAGACATGATCAGTCCCCCGGCGGTGAGCATGGCGTGTTTCGCATCTTTCACCTGTCGCGCGCCGCAATCCCCGCGCAGTTGGCGCACGGTTTCGATGATTAGCGCCATGCCGAACATGCCGCCGTGATTGAATGACAACCCGCCGCCCGAGGTGTTGACCGGGAAAGCACCACCTGGTCCGATGCGACCGTCGCGGATGAATTCAGGTGCTTCACCGCGCGCGCATAACCCGCAATCCTCCAATGACAGCAGGACGTTGACGGTAAAGGCGTCATAGGCTTGAAGCATGTCGATTTCGTCCAGTCTCATCCCGGCGCGCTCTAGCGCCAATGCAGGCAGGCCGACATTGGGGCTTTCCTCGATCCAGTCGTGGTTGCCGAATGGCGTGGCATAGTGGCTGTATTGTTCGGCATGGCCCAGGATGGTGACAGGTTTGCGCCGCAGGTCGCGGGCACGATCGGTATGGGTCAGCACAATGGCACCAGCGCTGTCGGTTACTTGGCAGATATCGAACTTGCGCAGTGGGTCGGCCAGCATTGGAGCGGACATGTACTCGTCAAGCGTAAGCGGTTCCTGCTGCACCGCAGCAGGGTTCAGTGCGGACCATTGGCGTGACGTCATGACAACCTGCGCCAGGTCTTCACTGACCGCCCCATAGCGGTGCATGTAAAGCCTCGTCAGCATGGCTATGAACCCGATCGGGCTGAGCATGCCGTAAGGGCCTATGAACTGTCCGGCGGCAGATTGGATATCGCGCGCCATATAGCCACCAGCCACACGGCTGCGATTGAGCCGCTGGGTACTGCCATAAGTGATCAACGCGACTTCGCACAGACCGGCCTCCATCGCGGCAATGGCATGGGCGATATGGGTCAGGTTGGATTGGCCTCCGACTCCGGTACTGTCGAGGTAGCGTGGCTTGATACCGAGATATTCGCTGACCGCCATTGCCGGGCCCAGTTCGTCCCATTGGGCAAAGACCGCGTCGACATCTCCGGGTTTCAGTCCGGCATCCAGGATCGCTTGTCGCCCGGCCTCGGCTTGAAGTGCGGTGGCGGTGTCGCCCAACTCGGCCCGGCCCATCGCGGTTTCTCCGATGCCGACAATGGCGTATTGGCCGGAATAGACGGGGCGTTTGGCGCTCATGCGGTGCCCTCGGATAGTGTATTGCGGATGTCCTTCTTTAAGACCTTGCCCACCGGGCTGCGTGGCAGGTTGTCCCAGAACAGAACGTCCTTGGGTGCCTTGACGCTGCCTAGTTTCGCCTTGCACAGAGCGATGATCTGATCGCCTGTGACTAACTGGCCCGGTTTCAACTCGACTACGGCAGTTACACGCTCGCCCCACTCCTCGTCCTTGACGCCGACAACCGCGCAGTCCTGTACCGCGTCAATGCCCCAGATCAGCTGTTCGATCTCGGACGGATAGACATTGAAGCCGCCAGTGATGATCATGTCTTTCATCCGATCAACGACATAGAGATAGCCGTTGTCGTCGAACACGCCAATGTCTCCGGTCCGATGCCAATCGCCGAAACGGGCCTCGGCGGTGGCCTTGTCGTTCTTGTAGTATCCCGGAGACACCAGCGCCCCACGAGCGCAAATCTCGCCACGTTCGCCCTGGTCGACGATGCGACCCTCTTCGTCCATCAACGCCACTTCGCAGGCGCCGGTGGGTCGCCCGGCCGAGGCGAGGCGGCGGTCGATTTTCGCATCGTCTGTGATCACGTGGTCGGCGCGGCTGAGACAGGTGATCACCCCGGGCACTTCGGCCTGGCCGTAGCATTGAACAAAGACATTGCCCCAAATCGCGATGCCCTCGCGCAACTTTTCAGCCGACATCGGGGCCGCGCCATACAGCACGACCTCAAGTGCCGAAAAGTCGCCGGTTCGGGCCGTCTCATGCGCGATCAGCCGGTAGATCAGGGTCGGCGGCAGGAAAATATGGGATATCTTCTCGCGCTGGATGGTCTCCAGAATGTCGGCAGGCGTGGCCGAGGTCGCCACAACATTGCGCATGCCGAACTGCGCATAGGCGATCATCGTGGCGCCCGCTGCATGTGTCAGCGGCGCGGCAATCAGAAAGGCCGGGCTATCGGTGCGCGGCGGGACACACATGTTGCCAATACGATAGGCCGTCTCCAACGATCCATGGCTTTGCATGATCGCCTTGGGCAGGCCGGTAGTACCGCCCGAGGCCTTGATTATGGCCAGGTCGCCGGCCTCACGACGCACCAACACACGCGCGCCGTGATGGCTGGCGAGCCATTCGGCAATGGTGGCACCGCCCTCTTCCACCGCATCGGTCAGGCCGATGATGCGTTTCAGCGTGGGAATGCCCGCGCGCAGGGCGTCGACATGCTCCGCATAGGCCGAGTGCATGATCAACACTTCGACATCACAGAACTCCGCAAACCCGATGATCGCCTCAATGGCATCGCGCGCATTCAGTGGCACGTAAACCGCCCCCGACCGCATCACGCCCAGCATGGCCGCAGGCACCATCGGGTGGTTGGGCGACAGGATCGCCACATGTCCACCAGGAACAACGATTTTCCCCAGCGCACGCGCCACCGCGTGCGATGCGGCTTCGGCCTCGGCATAGGTCAGGCGCAGACCCGGGGCGTCGATGAACGCGCGCTCGGGGTATTGGGCGGCGCCTTTGTCGAAACTGTCGATAATCATGAGCTGGCAGCCTCTTGTTTTGCGGACAGATGGAACATCGGCAAGGCGATGTCATCGGTCAGGGCTTCGAAAACCACGTCGACCGTGCTGCCGATTGCCAGTTCCCGGGCGTCGCCTTCGATCCCCGCCATAAGGCGCGGGCCTTCTTCCAGGTCAATCATGGCGATGGCATAAGGAACCCGATCCTGCATCGACGGATGCCCGGGGATGCGGCAGATGGTGAATGTATAGACCGTGCCGCGCCCGGACACAGGGACGAAGCCGATGTTCGCGGACTGGCAAGATGTGCAGAACCGGCGCGGATAGTGCTGATAGCGCCCGCAATCGCTGCATTTCTGGATCTCGAGCCGACCCTCGGCCGCCGACTTAAAAAACGGGGCCGTCTCGGTTGTGACCGCAGGGATCGGGCGCGCGGGCGTTTCCATGGCTAGCCTCCGTTCACACGGACCGAGCTGTCGCCCAGCCAAAAACTGGCGCGCACTGGACTGCGGTTGCGCCCCAGGGCCGACACCAGGTCGACAATCGGATGGGTTACGCTGAACTCGGTTGCGGTGCCGGTTGGGCCCAGCCCCTCGAACTTTTCGTCGCCATACATCTGACGCAGCAACAGTTCGTCATCATCGGCATAGGGATAGCGGGCGCGCAAGGCAGGCACCACCGGCTCCATTGGCGGTGGGGTAAGGGCGATCTTCTGCGACCCGTTTCCGATCACCTTGTCGGCCACATCAGGGTCAACCGGGATAGGCAGCGCGCCGAAATAGCCCAGCACGTATTTCTTCACCTCATCCGGCACCACGCGGTACCGCTCACCATGCAGAACATTCATCACAGCCTGGCCTGCGATGATCGCCGGATAAGGTGTCGCCATGATGGGCGAGCCCAGTTCGACCCGCACACGGCCGATTTCGTCCAGCACCTCAGGCAAGCGGTCGGCTATGCCCGCCGCCTGAAGCTGCATGCGCAGATTGGCAAGGGCGCCCCCGGCATATCGATTGACGAAAAGCGCCGGGTCATATTCCGCCGGTTCACCCAGCGGTTGGCCTTCCTGCTCGGCCATGGCGCGCAGGATGTCGCCCGCCTTGTCCAGCTTGTCGATGTCGACATCCACCTCGAAACCCAAATAGCGCAGATCACGCACCATGTCCTGCATCGCTGCAGGGGCTGGGCCGTTGGCCATCGGGTCGATCGAGCAGTAAATGACATCCACACCATGCACCGCCGCTTCGAGATACTGAACCGGGCCCAGTCCGGTCATGCAATGGGTGGTAAACTCCAGCTCACGGTCGCCAATAGCCGATTTCATTGCAGGCACCAGCGTGCGGATACGATCGATCGGCAGAACACCAGCGCTGTCGCCAAAGGCGATGGCGTCAACGCCAAAGTCCTCCACCGCCTCGCGCGCCTTTTCGGCATAGATCTCGTCTGTGTAGGCTGGCGCATCATTGAACACCAGCATGACCGAAGTCTTGGCGCCCAAGGCCTTTGCCCGGTTAATGCCGGGGGCCAGGTTCTCGTTGTTGAGGAGCGCATCAAAGAGCGTGAACCGCCGCGCGCCGTTGGCAAAGTTTCGCTCGACAAAAAGCTCTGTGATGTCATCTGCCACAGGGAAGAAACCGCGCATCAGGTTCCCGCGCACAGCGGCGCGCAGCTCGGTTTTCGGCATGTGCCGCGCCAAAAGGCGCAACCTTTCCAGGGGGTTCTGGTTCAGAAACAGCATGCTGGCATCGTATTGCACCAGCGCGATTGCCATAATGCTGTCGACGCCCGCCGCTTCGATCAACTGCGCTACCGGGAGCATCTGCTCCGTTCGCATACGCGTAGCCCACAGGCATTGCTGGCCATCGCGCAGCGTGTCGTCAATCAACTTGATGCGCCGACGTTTGCCGGTGCGGGCGAATTCTGCGGCGACCTGGGCCCTGAGTTGGTCCAACATTGCTTATTCCCCTCCCGTTCTGAAGGCCAGATCGACGCCCGGTGCGGTCACCCGCAGATCGGCAAATCCGGCAGCCCGGGCGGCCAGGCCCGCTGCCAGCGCATCCTCGGGGCTGTCCTGCGCGTAGGGTTCGAAGCGGCCCTTGGGTAGAGCTGCGGGCAGGCAACCTGTGATCTGCGAGGCCACCAGATCGGCATCCGCGGCGTTCGGATGGGTCTTGCGCAGTTCAGTCATCGTGCTCGGGACAGGGCGGCGGACTGCTCCGACCCGTGCCAAAAGGCCGGAATCAACCGGACCCGGCATTTCGCCCGCCACCTGTTGCAAGGCAAGACGGATGCCTCGCGCGATGGTGGCATACCGCGCCTCGTGCAGGTGTCGAAGCGCTTGTGCAGCAACGGCCCCGGCAAACGGCGCCAGCATTGGCGGGCCGCCGATATCCCGACGGATGGCGGCACATTCCTCGGCAAGATCGTTGATGCGACGGGACAAACCCGCCTTGGTCAGGGCTGCCATGGCCTGCGCGGCGACATCACCGGGAAGGTTGTGGCGATATGGGGCAAGTCCGAAGGCCCAAGGGCGACCGATCTCCCAATCGTGGAAATCGGCCAGTTCGGCCAGCCGGTTCGACGCGTCGGTTACAGAGGTGAAATCGGCTGCGACATGATCGCCGATGCCCAGAGTCGCGAGGCTTTTCAAGAACCGGCCAAGCGCGGGAACCGAACCGCCATTGGCAACCGGGGCCAAGGCCAGGTCCAGTCCGTCGAGCCCCAGGCGCGCGGCTTCCAGCGCTACAAGCGGGCCGTAGGATGTCTGGCAACGTGTGTGGAGATCGAGCGGTATGCAGCCCAGCCCAGCCCGAAGTGGGGCGATCAGCCTGGCCAGCCGTTCATCGGTCAGAACACCGGCCTCATCGCGCAGCTGGACCCGGTCCGGCGCGGCATTGGCGAAACCGCTGGCGAGCGCGATCAGGGCGGCGTCCTCTACTTGCACCTCGGGCAAAGGCAGCACCAGAATAGCGTGCAGGCCCATGGCCTTGGCTGCCGCGACGACAGGCGCGCTTCGGTCCGTGCCGGGCAGGGGGTCGGTGATCAGCACTTCAAGAATACCCGCGGACTTAGCCTGCTCAAGCCATGCCTCTGCCACGTCAGGGCCGATCACGTCGCAGCCGTGTTCGCCGTGACCAGGGATCAGGGACAGGCTTGCGCGCAGGCGGGTGTTTGGTGCGGCTTCGGCAAAACTGCGGATGCGTTCCCAAGGATCATGTCCCCGCGCAACATCCTGCTGCATAACGGGAACCGAGGTGATTTCGATACTGTCGACTGCGGTCCGCGCCATGTGCGGCGCCATCCAAGTGGACATCGAACCGGTCATCGCGCCACCCCAGGTGGCGGACTGCCCATCGGTCAGGCTTACATCGGTAATCCGCATGGCTGTCACTCCGCCACCGCAGCCGCAGCCGCCTTTTCCGCCTCGCCCCGAGCGCGTTTCGCGGCCTTTTCCTCTGGCAGGAAAACGTCTTCCACCCAGCGCGTGGTCACCTGGCCCGCCGCGAAATCATCATGCGCCAGGACGCGTGTATGAAACGGCGCGGTGGTCGGGATACCTTCGACGACAAATCTGCCCAAGGCCTCTCTCATCCGCGCAATCGCGGTTGGCCGGTCGGCAGCATGCACGATCAGCTTGCCGAGCAGGGAGTCGTAATAGGGCGGGATTTCGGCCCCGGCCTTGCAATGGGTGTCAAAGCGGATGCCCTCACCCGAGGGCGCGTCCCAGCGGGTGATGATGCCTGGGCGCGGCATGAACTGCTTGTCGGGGTCCTCGGCGTTGATCCGGCATTCGATGGCATGACCAGTCAGGGCGATGTCGTCCTGAGTGACGGACAGCGGCAGGCCGCTGGCGATGCGAATCTGCTCGGCCACCAGATCTATGCCGGTGATCATCTCGGTGATCGGGTGCTCGACCTGAATGCGGGTGTTCATTTCCAGAAAGCAGAACTTGCGGCTGTCATCGGCATCGACCACGAATTCCACGGTGCCCGCGCCAACATATCCGGCACGGCGCGCCAGGTTGACCGCCGCTTCGCCCATCGCGGCGCGGGTTTCGGCGTCGATCGCGGGGGAAGGCGCCTCTTCGATCAGCTTCTGATGCCGACGCTGGGTCGAACATTCGCGCTCGCCCAGATGGATGACATGGCCAAACTCGTCCGCTAGCACCTGGATTTCCACGTGGCGTGCGCGTTCGACGAATTTCTCCAGATAGATCGCCGGATCGCCAAAGGCGGCTTGCGCTTCGCTTGCAGCCGACACCATCTGTTTTTCCAAATCAGCGGGATCGCGGGCGACGCGCATACCGCGTCCACCGCCACCAGCGCTGGCCTTGATCAGCACGGGATAGCCGATCTCGGCGGCTGCTTTGCGCGCCTGGCCGACATCTGTAAGCGCCCCTGTCCCGGGAATGCGTGGCACCCCGGCCTTTTCGGCGATGGCAACGGCTGAAATCTTGTCGCCCATCATCTCGATCGCTTCGGCCGAAGGCCCGATAAAGGCCAATCCGGCTTCTTCGCAGGCACGTACAAAATGCGCGCGTTCCGAGAGGAAGCCATAGCCGGGATGCACCGCGTCACACCGGGTTTGCAGGGCGGCGTTCACGATCTTGGCGGCCTGGAGATAGCTTTCCGGCGCAGGCGATGGGCCAAGCAAAACCGTCTGGTCCGCCGCCTCTGCGGGCACGGTATGCTGGTCGGCCTCCGACACCCCGAGAACGGCTTCGATCCCAAGGCGATGACAGGCCTGGATCACACGTAGGGCGATCTCACCCCGATTGGCGATGAAAACGCGGCGGATATCGCGGAGTGCGGTGGTGGTATCCATCGGTCAGCCCGCCTTGGGTTCGATCAGAATGAGGATTTGGTCGCGCTCAACCTGGGTGCCGTTCTCGACCAGAATGTCGCGGACCGTGCCGACTGCGCCCGCATCGACCGAATTGAACAGCTTCATCGCCTCAACAAGGCAGACCGGCTGATCGCTGGTAACTTCGTCGCCGGCGTTCACAAACGGCGGATCCTCTGGGCTGGGACGCGCGTAAAATACCCCATTCATCGGGGCGCGCACGGCATGCACGCCGTCTGGCGCTTCGGTCACGACCGTGGCCCTGGCAGACGCACCGTTTGATGACGTTGCGTCTTCGGGCTGACCATCGGCGGCACCTGCGGCTGCAACAGCTGCGCCGGACCGCCGTGCGCTGATCGAAACTTCGCCGGATTTGATCTCGAGCGTTTCGAGATTCCCGCAGCGATCAAGCAAATCGAGAATGTGTCGAACGTCTTTGTGCGTAAGCGCCATGCGCTCCTCCCCTGCAACAGTCACCAATGCGGGCTTGCCGCAAGTTGTCCACAAGCTAGTCGATTCCAACACAATTGTCGATAATCAACTTTTTAATTGTCGACAATATAAAAATTCGCTACGAAGGCTCCGAGTCGAGGCAACTGCGAGGGAGAGCGTCATGGCGGAACGGGCGATAGTTTCCGAAACCACCGGCACCGTGTGGAAGATCGAGGCGGCACCGGGCGATCGGCTCAATGACGGCGATACGCTGCTCATCCTCGAATCGATGAAAATGGAGCTTCACGTCGTCGTCGAAGACGCCTGCACCGTCGTCAAAATTCTGGTGGCAGAAAACGAATCTGTCCGCGAGGGTCAGGAAATAGCCATCTTAGACGAGGATTGAACCATGGTCATTGACGCCCAAAACGGACTGGGTGCCGGGCGCACCGCCCGCTTCCAAACCTTGCCCGAACAAATCGCCGAGAATGTCTTTGCCAAGATCGTGTCCGGAGAGCTTGCGCCTGGCGACCGCATTCGCGAAGACCACCTGGCCGATGAGTTCGGCGTGAGCCGCGCACCCGTGCGCGAGGCGCTGCGCATACTGGAACGCGACAGTGTGGTGCTGATCACTCCCAACAAGGGCGCACGCGTTACACAGCTTTCGGTCAAGGAAGTGAGTGACATTTTCGAACTGCGGCGCGAGCTGATGGGCCTGATGCTGTCCGGGCTCGACATCACCGGCAACGGCGTTCTGGAGCGTATGGAGCGGGCAGTGTCGGAAATGGAGCGCATTGTCGAAGCCAATGAGGACGCGCCCCAGTTCTCGGAAATCAGCTACCGCATTTCGCGCGCCATTCTGGTGGCCTGCACCAACGACAAGCTGACCGAAATCCTGCAGTCGTTGTCCCGTCAAACCCGCCGCTACACCGAGCTTGGGCTGGCCTCGCAAGCACGACGCCAGGAATCGGCGCGGCTCTGGCGCGAAATGCTCGAAGCACTGAAGACCAACCGCCGTCAGGACGCCATTGCATCTGCGGCGAGACTGATCGACGCATCCTGCCGCGAGGCGGTGTGCAGGCTGGAAGAAGAGCAATTGGTCGCGCAAGCCGCAACGCGCTGAGCCCGCGGTCCGTGACTCGACCAAGACACTAGTGAACCATTGTCCAACACAGAGGAGGCGTGACATGTTCAGTTTCAAGAAGGCCGCACTGGCGGCGGTGTTTGCCGCATCGGCCACCCTGGCCGCAGCCGAAAACCAAACGATCCGGGTTCAGGAGTATCCGGGCGTCGGCAACCTTTTGTTGAAGGTCGCCATTTCAAAGGGTTTCTGCGACGAGCGAGGCATCACCTGCGAACCAGTGGTGATCCCATCGGCGGCCCTGGGGGCACAGGCTTTATTGGCCGGCAGTGTCGATGTGATCACCGTGCCGATCGGTGCCCAGGCGGCGGCCGTGTCGAAAGGCGCTGACTTCGTGGCGATCTCGCTGCTCGTCGGCACCTCGGGCGGCATTCTGGCCATCGGCAACAGTATCGATCTGTCGGGCGCCGATGATTTGACCTCCCGCATGAAACGACTGGAAGGGAAAAAGGTCGGCGTGTCGGCGCGCGGCACTGCGGGCGAATTTGCTGTGAAATTTATGCTCAAAAGCGCAGGCCTCGAAGAAGACGCTGTGACGTTTGTTGCAGTGGGCGGCCTTCCTACTGCGATCCCGGCGCTGACGGGCGGGCAGGTTGATGCGGTCCTGGCGATCGAACCGCTGGGCGCGATTTGCGAAGTCCTGGCGATGTGCCAGGTCGCTTGGGCTGGGGTTTCTGCCACCGAACCGGCACCGCTCATCGCCGATCGGGGCGCGTCCAACCCTGCCATTGTGCGCAAGTCCTGGCTTGACGACAACGCCGAGGTCGCCGCGGCCTTCCGCGACGCGATCGTCGCGGCAAGTGACTTTGTCCAGAACCCCGAAAACTATGATGAGGTCGTCGCAATCGTATCGGAAACGGTAAAATTTGATTTGCCCAAGAGCGATGAAATTCTGGCCCAGACGATCAAGAACATGCTCCCCTTCTACAAGGCGTCGATCGACATGGCCGCGGCCGAGCGCGCGATGGATCTGGCCGAACCTCTGTATGGTGCCAAGCGCCGGGTCGAGTTGAGCGAGATCATCATGCCAGACGCGCCGCAGCACTGATCGCTGCCCTCGGCGGCGGCCTCGACAGGCCGCCGCTCCCCTTCTCACACCATCCGGACTGGAGGCCTCCATGACCCAGGCTGCGGCCATGACCACAGGCGCTGCGACTGCTGACGCCGCCATTCATCTGCGTGACGTGTCGGTGCATTTCGGCGATATCACTGGATTGAAAGAGGCCAGCTTCGATATCGCTCCGGGCGAATTTGTGTCGGTGGTCGGCCCATCTGGCTGCGGCAAGACCACGTTGCTCAACCTCCTGACCGGGTTGCTTCCAGTGCAGACGGGAACGGTCAAAGTTCTGGGCAAACCCGCCCGCGAGGGCAACTCCGATGTGGCCTATATGCTGGCGCGGGATTGCCTACTGCCGTGGCGCACCACACTGGGCAACGCGATGTATGGTATGGAGGCGCGCGGCCTGTTGCCCGGCAAAGAGCGCGAGAAAAAGGCGCATCACCTTCTGGAGCGGGTCGGCCTCCACGGTTTTGCCGATCAGTACCCCAAAGCGTTGTCGCATGGCATGCGGCAGCGCAATGCCTTGGCCCGGACCTTCTGTCTCGACTCGCCAGTTCTTTTAATGGACGAACCTTTCGGCGCCCTTGACGCCCAGACCAAGCTTCAACTTGAAGATTTGCTGTTGGACCTGTGGCGCGAGCATCAAAAGACCGTTGTCTTCATCACCCACGATCTCGGTGAAGCCGTGGCGCTTTCGGATCGTGTGATGGTAATGAGCGCCCGCCCGGGACGGATCGTCGCGGATATCAAGATCGACCTGCCCCGCCCGCGCTCGGTGCGCGATCTGCAGAAAAGCCACGAATTCCACGAAATCTACACTGAGGTCTGGGAAGTCCTCGAAGCGGGGATGAAATCATGAACGATCACAACAAGACACCACCGCTGACCATGGGTTGGATAGTGGCGCATTTGGTGTTCATCGCTGCCCTGATCGCCTTGTGGGAGACTTCGGCGCGGCTGCGCTGGGTCGATCCGCTGATGATCGGCAAACCCTCGGATGCGGTTGGCTTCCTGTGGGAAGGTTTCGTGACCGAGCGCAGTTTGTGGAAAGACATCGGCTATACGCTGTTTGGAACCTTCGCCTCGTTCGTGCTGGGGTCGACCATGGCCATTCTGACCGGTCTGATGTTCGTCACTTGGCCCGCGACCGAACGGTTCGCCACGCCCTATCTGACGCTCTTAAACGCCATTCCGCGGATCGCCCTTGCGCCGCTGTTTCTGCTGTGGTTCGGCCTTGGGCTGGGCTCGAAAATCGCGGTTGGGGTCAGCCTATCGTATTTTGTGGTCCTGGCGGCTACCGTGGCCGGGATACGTTCAGTCAGCGGCGATATAGTCACCCTGGCGCGCAGTCTGGGCGTGTCCAAGGGTCGGATATTCCGCACAATCACGTTGCCTTCGGCGGTGCCGTCGATCTTTTCCGGCCTGCGTCTAGCCCTGGTCTATTCGATGCTGGGTGTGATCGGGGCCGAACTTATCGCCGCAGAACACGGGATAGGGCAAACGCTGAGCTTTCTGCAGGCAAATTTCGAGACCAGCGCGGTCATGGCTCTGCTGCTTGTCTTGGCGCTGATTGGCCTTGCCGTGACCATGGGGATGAGCTGGTTGGAACGACATCTCTTGCGCTGGCAGTAAGGCGGGTAGGGCGATGACAATTCTTGACACGGCCCCCAAAGGTATGATTGCGGGCGGGCTTCTCAGTTGGGCGGCCGACCGGTTTCGCGATCGCGTCGCTCTCACCTGTCCTGACCGAGACTGGCGCTATATCGATCTCGAGGTAGCCAGCAACCGGTTCGCCAATGCCCTAATCGGACTCGGCTTGCCGACCGGCACTCGGGTCGCCGTGCTGATGGAGAACTCGGCCCATGCGGTGATCTGCCCTTTCGGGATCGAAAAGGCTGGACTTGCCTATGTGGCGCTCAATGCGCGCCATGCATTGCCCGAGCAACTCGATATCTTGAATGATTGCGGTGCTCGTGTGCTCGTGGTGTCCGAAGCCTTCTTCGCTGTCGCTGATGAAATCCAGCGTGCCGTCGGTGCTGACTTGCTGGTAATCCGCTACGGTGATCAAAGCGGCGATCCGATGTCTTATGCCAGTCTGGTCGACGCCGCTCGGGACCGTGCGCCCGCTGTCACGGTGCCCATGACTGGCGTTCAACGTATCGCCTATACCTCGGGCACCACCGGCAAGCCCAAGGGTGTGGTCTATAGCTGGGGCCGGTTGCGGACACAGCTCAACAATAACTTCATGGCTATGGAATACGCTCTGGGGGTGTCCGATGCCACGTTGCATCTTGGTCCGCTGACCCATGCTTCGGGCGTTCAATTGCTGCCCAGTTACCTGCGGGGCGCGCGCAACGTGGTACCCGGATCCTTCGACGTTGAGCGAACTCTGAATGTAATTGCCGAACAGCGAATAACCCAGATGCTGGTCGTGCCGACAATGTTGCGGCGTCTGCTCGAGGCGCTCGACGCCGACCCTAAGGCGGACATGTCGTCGCTGGTTCGGCTCAACTATGGCACGGCTTCGACCCCCGCGGCGATGATCGAAGCGGCGCTGGAACGTTTCGGGCCAATTTTGCGACAGCAATACGGGATGACCGAGGCGATTCAACCGCTGAGCATCCTCTACCCCCACGAACACCTGGATAAAGGCATGCCGTCGCCGCGCATACAAAGCTGTGGCAAACCGGCTGCGAATGTCGGGATTGCACTGCATGGCAGCGATGATCAACCGGTCGCCAAGGGCGAGGTTGGCGAAATCGTCATCGCACACGATGGGATTGGCGAAGTTCGGTTCTGGAACCGGCCCGAGCTTGAGGCACAGACGATCCGGGGGGGATGGTACTACACCGGTGATCTGGGCCGTATTGATGACGATGGGTATCTGTACATCGTCGGGCGCAATAAGGACATGATCATTTCCGGCGGGTTCAACGTCTACGCCCTTGAGGTTGAAGACGCGCTGCGAAGCAACCCGGCGGTTTATGATTGCGCGGTTGTCGGGCTGCCAAGTGCGGAATGGGGTGAAAGCGTCGCCGCCTTTATCGTTGCCGCGCCGGGTGAGATGCCGACAACAGAAGCAATCCGCGCGCATTGCAAGACCCTGATTAGCGGATACAAATGCCCGAGGCTTGTTCAAGTGGTGGAAGACTTGCCGCGCAATGCGGCTGGCAAAGTACTTAAGGACCGGCTGCGGGCGTCCTTTCTCGAAGAGCATGGTGCCGAGTGATGGCCCGTTCTTCCAACACTTCTGACAAACCCGAACCCGAACCTTGGGCCGCGGATCGGCGCGAACTCGAGGCGCGCCGACAGGCCGCCCGCGCCATGGGGGGGGGCGACGCCGTGGCCCGGCAGCATGCTGCGGGCAAGGGTACGGCACGCGACCGGCTTGACGGGCTGTTCGACGATGGGCGATTTCGCGAAATGGGCCTGTTGTCGGGCAAGGCCGATCATGACGACGCCGGTCAGCTTACGGGAGTCACGCCGTCCAACGCAGTGATCGGTGTCGGCCTGGTCGCCGGCCGCCGCGTGGTGGCTGCGGCCGATGATTTCACCATCCGCGGTGGCTCGTCCGAGGCCGCGATCGCCGAGAAATGGATTTTCTCCGACCGTTACGCCATGCAGCACCGGCTGCCAATCGTCCGGCTCATCGATAGTGCCGGTGGTTCGATCAAGCTGCTCGACAAGTTGGGTCACACAAAGATCCCCGGTTATGCCCAACTCCCACTCACGGCGCTTTTGGGTGCTGTCCCCGTAGTCGGTATCGCCATGGGGGCCTGCGCCGGTCTGGGCGCAGTGCGCGTGGGCGCTGCTCATCTGTCAATAATGGTACGCGGTAAGGCCCAGGTGTTCGCTGGTGGACCGCCGGTGGTCAAACAGGCGCTGGGGCTCGACATCGACAAGGAAGCGCTGGGAGGTTACGACAGCGTACATCGCAAAAGCGGAGCGGTGCAACTGGCGGCTAAAACCGAGGCTGAGGCACTGGCGGCGGCGCGGCGCTTTCTCTCCTATCTGCCACAGAATGTTTGGGAGGCGCCACAGCGTACTCCGTGCGACGATCCGGAGGACCGGCAGGAGGCAATGCTGGCAGGTGCGATCCCGGAAAACCCGCGCCAGACCTTCAATCCGCGCCCAATTCTGGAGGTCGTTTTCGACCTCGGCTCGGTGTTCGAGCTGTCATCGCATTTCGGTGGGTCGCTGATTACCGCGCTCGCACGGTTGAATGGCTGGCCGGTGGGCGTGATGATCAACGATCCTCGCAAAATGGGCGGTGCGCTGACCCGGGCGGCGGCGGCGAAGATGGAGCGGTTCGTCGACCTTTGCGATACCTTCCATCTTCCGATCGTAAACCTTGTCGACCAACCGGGCGTAATGACCGGACCCGAGGCCGAGGCCGAAGGTACGTTGGTGGCCGCGATCCGGGCAATGCACGCAATCGAGCAATCGACAGTGCCATGGTTATCACTGGTGATCCGACGCTGCGTCGGGTTGGCTGGCGGCATGCTGGGACCGCTTTATGGCGGCGATGGCCATGTGCTGCCGAACCGCTATGCCTGGCCTTCGGCACGCTGGGGCTCGATTCCGATCGAAGGCGGTGTCGCCGCCGCCTATCGCCGTGAAATCGAAGCCGATGATGACTCCGAGGCCCGTCGAATGGCGCTGGAAGAGCATTACCGCCAGATCGCTTCGCCCTTCCGCACCGCGGAGAAATTCGGCGTAGTCGACATCATCAAACCCGAAGAAACCCGGCCCCTCTTGTGTGATTGGGCCGAAGATGCCTGCCACCGTGCTGCCATGGAGCTTGGCCCGAAACGCCGCACGATGCGCTGAACCCGATGGAGAACGACATGACCGAACAGACAATGGGCCGTGATGCCTGGATCCCGCTTTTGGAAGAACTGGTGGAACGCGATTCTAATGCGTTGCAAATGGGTGGCGTAGAAAAACTCGCACGCCGCCACGTCGCCGGCGAGGGCGATGCCCGCGGTCGGATCGACAGCCTGATCGACCCGGGATCGTTCCAGGAATGGGGGCGCCTAGCGGTGTCGGCGGCCGATCCAGACACCACGCCCGCCGATGGCAAGGTGTCCGGTTTTGCACGGATCGACGGGCGCCGGGTGGCGATTGTATCCAATGACATGACGGTAAAGGGCGCCTCTTCGGCCCCGACCAACATGAAAAAGATCGCGCGGATCAAAGAGTCAGCGACAAAGGTAGGTATGCCACTGATCTTTCTGGGAGAATCAAGCGGGTCACGCGTGCCCGACAGCCTAGGTGCGGCAGCGATGTCCGCCGCTGGCATGGATCCGCAGCAATACTGTCGCCGCCGCGAAATTCCCTGGGTAAGTGCAGTGCTGGGGCCCTGTCTGGGTTCGTCGACATGGTACAGTTGTCTGGCGGATTTCGTGGTGATGAAGAAAGGTGCCTTCCTGGCCGTGTCCAGCGCGCGCGTCACCTCGCTTGCTATTGGTGAGGCGGTCGACTCCGAAGAACTGGGCGGTTGGCGGTTGCATGCCGAAACCACCGGCTTGGTCGACAAAGTCGTGGCCAGCGAAGACGAGGCGATGGCGGCGATCCGGCAATTCCTGTCCTACCTACCCTCCCATGCTGGTGAACTGCCGCCTGAATTGCCGCAGGAACAGATCGTTGCCCCGGATGGTGAAACGCTTCTGGATATCGTACCGGTCGCGCGGCAGAAAACTTATGACATTCGCAAGGCGATCAAGGCGATCGTCGATGAGGATAGCTTTTTCCCATTGAAGGAACGCTTTGGCAAATCCGTAGTCACGGCGCTGGCGCGGCTAAATGGCAAATCGGTCGGCGTGATCGCCACCAACCCGATGTATAAGGGCGGCGCGATGGACCCCGATGCCTGCCGCAAGGCCGCCTCAATGATCGTTCTTTGTGACAGTTTTAACATCCCTTTGGTGTTCCTTGTCGACACGCCCGGCTTCCTCGTCGGGATCGAGGGCGAGCGCAAGGCCGCGCCTGCGCAGATCATGAACATGCTGCATGCGCTGCAACTCTCGAGCGTGGCCTCTGTGACGGTGATAATGCGCAAGAGCTATGGCCAAGCCTACATTAACCTGGGCGGGGGTCGGAACAGCGACAGCGTGGCCGCCTGGCCAACAGCGGATGTCAGTTTCATGGATCCGCATATCGGTGTCAGTGTGATCACCGGGCTCAAACGCGACGATGATCCGGAACGGTTTGATCAGTTGAAGCAAGACCTGGTGCGCGACACCTCAGCTTTTGCTCTCGCGGGGGCCTATGGCGCACAGACGGTGATACGCCCGCAGGATACCCGGCAATACCTGATCGATATGCTTGAGATGCAAAAACGGCCCGGTCTTGGCGACCACGAACTGCGCGCCTGGCCAACCTACATCTGACGATTGGCACGCATAGCAGACATTCTCTGAAAACCTGGAAAGCCCAAAAAAGGAAAGCTGAAATGACCATACAAAACGTGATAGCCGAACCATTTCTTTTGTCCGGTCGAAGTCATCGGCGTATGCGTGAAATCGCCATGATTTTTCTGGGCGTCGCTGTACTTGCCGTTTGTGCCAAGAGCAAGGTGCCGGTCTGGCCGTCGCCTGTACCGATCACACTCGGTACATTCGCCGTTTTGTCTATCGGCGCATCATATGGCCCGCGGCTTGGGCTCGCGACAATTTTCGCCTACCTTGCAATTGGTGCTCTTGGCTTCGACGTTTTCGCTGGTTCTTCAGCTGAAATGAACGGATGGACATATATGCTTGGTGGCACAGGTGGTTATCTCGTTGGATATGTCCTCGCGACGCTGGCGTTGGGAACATTTGCGCAGCGTGGTTGGGACCGGACCGTTTGGAGAATGGGCGCGGCGATGCTGGTTGGTAACGCGTTGATTTACGCACCCGGGCTTCTTTGGTTGTACCAGTTTGCTTCGGGGTGGGAACAGACGCTTGCATGGGGTTTCTGGCCGTTCCTTATTGGCGACATGATCAAACTATGCTTTGCGGCATTGATATTTCCATGGATTTGGAAGCTCTTGTGCTCTGGCCCCCGATATTCATCCAGCGAAAACTAGAGCTGGTGGATGATAACTGCCCGCTTGCTGGGAGGGAGAAATGGGCGATCGGCGGAACGCTTTGGTTTCGTGGAGCTGATCGCCCATTCGAGTGATTTGGTCGGCTCAGACCGTGGGGCTGGTAGCCGAGCGTGGACGGCTTTGTAATCGGCCACCCAAGCTTCGACGATGCTGCGGGCGTGGTCTAGACTGAGGAACGGTTTCCCGTTCAAAAAACTCGTTTGGCATCTTGGATTTGAAGGCCTCGCAGATACCCTTTTGCATCGGCTTGACCGGTGCGATGATGTGCCAGGGCACGCCTATCTCTTCGCTCCAGGCCAGTATTGCGTTCGAGGTGAACTCGGTGCCGTGGTCGCGAGTGATCAGGCCGGGCGATCAGCGCTGTCAGTTCCCGCGCGATACGATGGCCCGAGATCAAGGTGTCGGCCAAAGTCGCGAGGCATTCCTTCATGAAATCTTCGATCAAGTTGAAGATCCGAAACCGCCGACTCTTGGCGAACTGGTCGTGCACTATGTCAACCGACCAGAGCGCAGTAATGGCAGCCGCCGGGCCTTTGCTAGAGACACTGTGCTTGAGGCGGGGCAGGGGGGGGGGACCAGTTTCTGTTCATGACCGAACGCTCCCCTAAACCTGCCTTTCGATCATCCAGCCGCTCGAAATACCCAAACCTCCTGCTCTTGCCAGGATAGGAGTGAACACTCGGTGAGCTGCATGACGGTCACGGCTGTGACATCGCGTTTAAACACCAGCCGTTTCAACACCTCAGGCGCGAGATACGCCAATCGCAGCTGCCTGCTGACATGGCGCTCTGCGAGGTTCACGGCGGTTGCCAGGTCGCGCACCGTCCCGAACTCACCGGCTTCCATCCGTCGCCGCCAGGCCCAAGCGCGGCCGATGGCGCGCAAAATGTGCGGGTCTTGGACTTGATCTTCGCTGGGTAGGTAATCGGCGGGCGGCATGATTTTTGGCCGCCCGTTTTTCTTCCGCAGCTTGAGGGGAACGAAGACCTGGATGGTGTCGGGCGGGGCCATCATTCCGCAGCGTCAAGCTGGCGTGGGGTCATCATCTCCCGCATGACGCCGGCGATTCCGTCGGTGCGCATGTCGATGACGAGGCCCTCAGAGGTAACTGTGACGCGCCGGACGAGCAACTGAATGATGCGGGCCTGTTCGCCCGGAAAGAGCTGATCCCAAAGCTTGGGAAACTGCTGGAGCGCCTCGATGGCCTCTGCCTCGGGGATATCCTCGCGGTCCAGTGCAGCAATGACCTGTGCCGTGGTTTCTGGCGTGCGCAGGACACGGCGGATTTCCATGATGACGGCTGCCTCAGCGGTGTCTGCCGGCAAACGTCTCGGGATGCCATCCTCGGGTGTCTCCCGGTTCTTCAGAAGGTCCATCGACACGTAGTACCTATATCTGCGGGTGCCCTTCTTGGTACTGGATGGGGTCATCGCAGCCCCTGTGGCGGTGAAGAGCAATCCTTTGAGCAGCGCGGGCGTTTGCGTCCGGCTGTTGTTGGCCCGTTTTCGGGGGCTCTCGCCCATGATGTCATGGACCTGCTCCCAAAGCCGCGCGTCGATGATGGCATCGTGCTCCCCGGGATAGGTGGTGCCCTTGTGGACGGCTTCACCGCGATAGACGCGGTTGTTTAGCAGGCGATAGAGGTAGCCCTTGTCGATCAGTGTGCCCTGCTTGTTTCGGAACCCATCGCTTCGCAACTCGCGTGCCAGAACGGTTGCGGATCCAACCTCCACAAATCTTTCAAACACCATGCGGACCTTGGCGGCTTCCTCGTCGTTCACCACCAATTTGCGGCCGGTGACGTCGTAGCCGAGGGGCACGTATCCGCCCATCCACATGCCCTTCATACGCGAAGCCTTCACCTTGTCGCGGATGCGCTCTGCGGTGACTTCACGCTCGAACTGGGCGAAGCTGAGCAAGATGTTCAGCGTCAACCGCCCCATGGAGGTCGTTGTGTTGAAAGACTGCGTCACCGAGACAAAGGTGACGCCATTCCGGTCAAAAACTTCGACCAGCTTGGAAAAATCCATCAGTGAGCGGCTGAGGCGGTCGATCTTGTAAACAACGACCACATCAATCAGCCCATCTTCAATGTCGGCCAGCAACTGCTGCAGCCCCGGGCGCTCCAAAGTCCCACCGGAAATCCCACCGTCATCATATTGGTCGCGCACCAAGGCCCAGCCTTCAGACTTCTGGCTGGCGATGTAAGCCTCGCAAGCCTCCCGCTGGGCGTGGAGGCTGTTGAACTCTTGCTCGAGGCCTTCTTCGCTCGATTTGCGGGTGTAGATGGCACAGCGCAGACGTCGGGCGGGTTTTGCTGCCACGTCTTTCATGCCTCACCTCGCTTCCGCTCGCGCAGCCCAAAAAAGCGATAGCCGTTCCAGCGGGTGCCGGTGATGACGCGGGCAACAGCCGAGAGCGATTTGTAGCGCTGCCCGCCCCAATCGAAGCCGTCTTTCAGCACAGTCACTGTATGGGCGGTGCCATTCCACTCGCGAATGAGCTTGGTGCCCACCACGGGGTTCCGTGGGTCGGCAATCTGGGCCTTGCGCGTCAGCGTGCCCTCGACTTCGTCGGCCAGCAGGTCCAGCAGGCGGCGCGTTTGCTTGTCCGGGCCGCCATAGGTCAACTCCTGGATCCGGTAAGCCAGACGGCCTTCCAGAAACGTGCGGCTGTTGTTTGGGGCGGGCGCATTAAACAGCGCCTGCCATTCGGCCTTCAGGTCATTGACAGACATGGCTTTCAAGGCAGCCAAGCGTGCCAGGATGGGGTCTTGTGTGGTCATGCAGATCTCCTCTGAGTTGGAGTTGCAGTACCGCTCTGTTTGCGCGGGAAGTGTAGCGAACTGTCTCCAGCATTCTTGGATAGATCGTCGCGATCGCAATCAGCGAGGCGCGCAACGGCTATGGCCAAGAGGCCATAGAGTTCGATGCGGCGCTCATGCGCCGTCATGCGGTCGGGGTGCAGGGGGTTGGGTCGGTTCATAGTGGTCTCCGTTACTTGCCCGCGCAGTTGCTGCGGGATCTGAAACGGAAAAGCCGAGCAATCGGCCCGTATGGGACATGCGCTTATGAAAAGACTGCCGGATGATCGGCACACGCAAGTTTTCTCGATGTTGGCGAAAAAATTTCACCGAGCCATAGGACGTATTTGACTGGGGGGATAATATACTTGTTATACGCCTTACGTTTCCTCTGAGTTAGATACGTCTACTTCAGGAGACGAATGCGACTTGTGCCCCAAGACACTTGCGTCATTACCCCAGAGACATATATGTCTTCCTTGCAGATCTTGCGCGAGGCATCATCAGGCGTCATTTACAGGGCAAGGAGAACACACATGACCGAGCAGAATCAAGTTGAAAACCAGGGCGAAGCGACCTCGCCCGAAAAGAAGAAGCGCAAGTCTGCTATCGCGGCGAAGTGGGGTGATAAGGTGATCGCGCAAGGATATTGTGCCGTGCCGTCTCTGCTACTGCGAGCACAGAAACGTTTGAAGCTGAACCCCTCGCAGCTGGCAGTCTTACTGCAGATCGTCGACCACTGGTGGGACGCCGATCGTAAACCCTATCCCAGCAAGGCGGAGCTTTCCGACCGTCTCGGGATCAGCGAACGCCAAGTACAGCGTTACATCGGCGATCTCGAGAAAGAGGGCCTTCTGGAACGTATCCCGCACTATGGGTTCTCCGGTGGTCGGGAGAATAACCGCTACGACCTCCAAGGCCTGGTAAACCGCCTCGCAGAGATAGAACCGGATTTCCGTGATGCCCGCGAGCACGGCAAGCA